>Ga0307514_10000065_pt1 | contig 282543 bp, 272 predicted proteins | sample 16_EM_MG_FD_203088 | JGI IMG/M metagenome (GOLD analysis project Ga0307514, IMG submission 203088) | Populus trichocarpa ectomycorrhiza microbial communities from riparian zone in the Pacific Northwest, United States - 16_EM | ecosystem: Host-associated > Plants > Roots > Unclassified... | reverse complement strand
ATGCCCTCTTTGATATTTGACAAAGTGGGTTTTAGCCTTGTTCACTATGAGAGCTGTGCGATGGGTATTGGTATCCCCCCTCTGAGCCTCAACTCTTGGGTACATTGCAGATGGAATTCCTTGTGTGCAATGATATTGGGACTTCAGAGCATGTCCTTAGCACTAAGCTTGAAGGATATTTTGGGGTGTTATGGGCAGAGTTGTCCATCCAGGCTGCACAGTGACATTTTCGAGTTTTTGGGGAGCTGATCTTGAGACAACCCTCCCAACAAAAACTGCACTTTTTATCGGCATCCCATTCCTATACAGTCCTTAATTTTTGCCAAAATGCTCTCAAGACATAAGAAAGTAAGTTTATAATGCTCCCAGGCCACCCCTACGGAGTTGTGGTTGCATCGCTAAATATTTGCAGGTGGGGAGTCGGTTGCCATGCCCAAACGGGCCGGGAATGCCAAAGTTACGATCCAAGGGATACGTTTAAAGCCGTCTTCTAAAATTTTACAGTTCATTGCCAGAAACGTAACTTTGTCGAACAAACAGGAGCTGGTCATCCTAGAGTGAAACAAGACAAGTCTATTTTCAAAACGTCTGATCTTCCGGTAGTTACTAGATATTGTAGCGCAGAGATACATACATATGATCTACCGAGACGAACGCTACCGCGCGCAGCTAGCTTTTCTGCAGCAAGTTCTCCTGTTCGGTGGCTGCCATCCAGGAACCGTTACGAAGTCCAGTTGCCACCGCAGGTAGAATGAAGTTCCACTATATAGAGTGCTGCAGCAGCCCTAGCCCACGAGGGCGTTTACCAAAGGATTGAGCTTTTGCTAGTAAAAGATAGTAACGGCGACGTAGCCAATGGTCAACCGCATACCAGTAAACGAAAAATCTACGTCAAAGCCTCCATTCGCCTATGCAGGGCTGAAGTTATAGCCAAAGTGGCTGAGTCCAGTTAATGGTTTCTAGGTTATCATAAACAAAATCTCCGAAGCAACCAATCTGGCCGATATGTGACGGTAAACAACTCCATCTGGGCTGAACACCGGGGCTGAGAAATCTCCGGGCTCATTAACTAGCTCCCCGAAGAAAATTGTTCCACAAGAGAAAGGTACTAAACCCAGGCATTCTCTTCCATCATGCAGTGTTATAGTCTTATCGAGTACTTAGAACTTTGTGTACCTGGTCGCTGCGCCATATTTGGTAAGATACCGTTCAGAATGGAGAAGTGCGATAAAGCGGTGATGGACTTCCTGGCAGCCACTGATGTCGGGAAGTTCCCGCTCAAGCGAGTGGAGGAGTAAGAGCCGGCGGTCTCTCCTTTTGGGATTCCATCTCATTTCCTTTGTATCTCATCGATCGCTTCCTTAGATGCATGCTTTCTTTTGTCAGAAGGGGACGACGGGTAGCAGGAGTGGAGCTCCGTCATCTAGCCGGCCAGCCCGGAGGCGGAGGGGATTAAGGGGCTGTCATACTCTAATTAGAGTGAATACAGTATGATTAAAACAAACAAATAAAACAAAAAACAAGATACCGTTCAGACCCTTGCCTAAAGTTTACTATAGCGATGTCTTTTGTATCGAGAGATAACCCGGTGAGGGCACTTGGATGATCAGCGTTCCTCGATCTCTACCGAGCAACACAAATCTTCCTATCGGACTTCAGCGTATTGGAAGATTCAAGACATAGCACTCAATAGAGTACTTCTGGAACCGTAACTTTGTGATCGCTGCATCTAGATGCGGCGGTGACAAGTGCCCAATAATGCCAATAGATAGGTAGATAATCTGAGATTGGGTACAATAGGTTGTGGAAGGGCCTTTTGCCCGGGCTCCTACGCGTTTCAGCAGGCGCAGATGCTCAACTGGGAATACATTATCCTCTTGAGACTCCACCTGGTCTTTGAGTTGGTCCACAGCCGCCTTAATACTAGAAGGTACGAGGTAATTACATTGGTCACCAAAGAACGTCAGCATATGTCCAGGTATAATAAGGATATGACCAACGGCTTTGTAGCCATGTCTGCACTGTAGCATATAGGTAGCATTGTCGCCCTAATTCTTCAACTTCATGCCGCACGTCATGCCACCACCTCTAGCTCTTGCCCCGACTAGTACCGGTTTGGCGGACTCTTCACCAGTAACCAAATAGAGGAGGTTGTCGCGTATAACAGGATCTCCTTTCCACAACACTGAGTTCGCGATACCCTTTTCTCACCTTCGGGTGCGTGTTCCCGGCCCGCTTAGGAACACATTAGGTGTCAACTGAGTCGTTGAATTGACAAAGAAACAGCTAAAGGAAGGAGTAACTAGCAGGTTTTGGCGATTGAATTCTTCTTCGGCCGGCCTCTCCTCCGGAATGGATTTTATGAGCCCAATCATAGGGGGCAGCTTCGTCTATTGTTGAGTTGGAAATTGTCTTCGATGGGATCTGCTACTAAGAGTGGCGGGAGTGGGTAGTTGGTTGGGGTGCGCTTTATTGTGATGGCCCTCACTCTTGGACGATGGAAGAATCACGGTCACGATCATACGTGACTCGAGAAGAAAAGAGAAGGTGAGTATTATTCAGATGATGCCAAGAGAGAAGAAAAGAACAAAGTAGTCTAGCTAAAACACTAAACACAACCAAAGCCGAGCCTTTAAGTACAAGCTGACAAAGTCGCGATCAAGCCCTCTCGACAATTATCGCTCAAGAGGAGCTATCGTAGTAGATACATAGATACATCGCCGAACTTTGGGTCGCTTTCAAAGTTCGCGCAAATTTCGGAAAGCACCGTCAACGTTCCAGCTTTTCTCCGCTTCGCAGCGTCTCTCCATTCACAGCCGGTCTTCTTTCGTGCCGGCGAAAGCTGGAAATCGACTTACGGAGATTCGCGAAGTACGTCGTACGACATAACCGCGACGTGTCAACTATTCATAATTGATAACTAACTCGAAGAACCGACCGGATAAGCTAGCTACGCAGTGAAGGTAGATAGTCCAACACACATATCCACAAACTATATTGGAATATGGTTTGAATTTTAAGCCGTTGGATCATCCATGCAGCCTCGGGACTGAGGATCCATAATTGAGTCCTTGTAACCATAACTCGAGCCTAAAGCCGAGAAAGAAGCCAGAGACCTTAGAATGGTCCTAGAACACACCATTCCCTAGGCAGAAATATCCCCTATGGGACGCGACCGCCCACGAAACCATGGGTCTACTTTTGCTCCTAGAATGCTTTAATTACTCTCGTAGACCATCCGTCTGTTTCCTCACAGGTTTTGAGAAGTGAGCTCGCGAGCGACGAAAAACTCTAGGCCAACGAAATCAAGTCGGGGGCACATCTTCTCCGCGTCCCACAAATAACATCAGCATTTGGCCCCCGATGGCATGTCGGGCCTTGAGTTTCTTCTATGGGTTATTCATGCATGTGTGGGTGACGGTGTCTGCGGCCTTTGACTTCTGGAAGACTGTGAAAAGGTCCTTGATTGTATAGAATTCCTCTAGATAGTCCACTTGATAGTTGAGAGTCTCGGTCATATGGACTTAGCACTACACCACAAGGCTCCAATATACCAGTAACCAATCGCAGGCCAGTGTTCTGCGGAAGACTGCTCGCTTCTGAGATATGCAATGCTGTTGCCAGTGTCGGGTAGATAACGCGACTGAAATTTCATATTTTTACTACGAAATTTGCTGGCAGGCTTTGCCACAGCGGTAGAAATCGGGGAATGGAGGGGTGCAGCCTCAGATCTGACCAAATAAAGCAGCTTTCCCGTGGCGTTGTAGAATGTTCTCTATATAGGTCATGAGGTGGTCGAAAATCATAATGTATATGTTGTGGAGAATATCTGGCCTGTGGAGGTCGTAAGCCTCGACATGTGGAAGATCCCAAAAGATACATGGGACGGGTCTCGCACTGACGGGCTCAAACCAGTCCTCGGTGATCTTAGCTAGATGATTGCCAGCAGTTTTGCATTCTGGTATTCTGGTATTTCTGTGGAAAGACTGCAGACTACCTCCTATGGAATTCAAGGTCTGGCGAAAGGATGAGTGATCCCAGTTTGTCCTGAACCGGTTCGCGACCCAGCATCCCATAACATGTATACCAGCGGTAAACATAACGCCTTAGCTCAACTGGTAGAAAATAGTGCTCTAAATATCCGGTGCTGTAAACACTAAAGCCGCAAGCTCGAAACCTACGATTCTCATCCGTTTTGTCATCTACTATGTCCTTGGGTCATAGATAAGTGTCTGTACCCAGAGATAGGGGTGAAAGTGCGTGATACCAAGGCTATACTACTTTTTAATACTAGTGAGACGCATATAGTTGTGATAGCGAAGTGCTCCTCTTGATTCATTGCGGGCTCAGTAAAGCTCTCTTGTGTTTCGCCCCCTTGTTTTTCCATCGTCACAGTTCGGGCCCTTCATAAACAACAACCGACGCCTAGCTTAGCTGGTGTTATAAAACCAGGTGCTATACTGAGGCTCGAAACTTCATTCTTTTACTCTCTTTAATTTCGCTAGCTAGTGGTATCATAAGGCAACTTTTGGGAGCACCTGTAGCCCTGCTACGAGGTACTGATGCTGGTGAAAGTGGTCAACGATGCAGCAGTAGTTAATAGTTCCTCTTTATCCGCCATTTACGCCTGCAAGCCAGGAACATACAATGATTCTGTTTCCGTAGCCTTTTTAGTATTGTCGTGATTATGCGGTCTAGACATACAAGAGTTGATCCTCTAGCTTAGCTAACAGGGTAAGGTGCTCTAAACACCGGTGCTCCAAACATCAGTGTAAGTACTTTAATCGTCATATCGGGTACTTTAAACACCAGGTGCAGGTTTGCAACCTAACCAATTGCAACCCTTTTCTTGCTATACTGATATCGCCGTTTGTCCTGCCATTTCTGTTTAGAGTATCTACGCACTACAAGTTAGAAGCACGTGATTACTCGCTCAGTACGGGTGATGGTTACAGTCTAATATGTAATTTCTATTCATGATTCAAAGTCTCGCTGGGAACAACGCTGAGAGGACGATAGTGATTTTGTAGTAATAGTGAGTGCGAGGAAGTGCTTAGTTGTGATTGAGCTTTGCACATCGGTTTCAGTCACAAGTTATCACTCCGCATTTGGTCTACACGAATATCCCATCCCCTAAATTTTGTACGGATGTGCCCTCAGGTTGTGCTCATATCATATACTATATCGGCCGCTAAGATTCGGTTGTCGACAGTCAGCACGGAGTGTCTGTTCAGCGATTTTCCTGCCTTGGTCAACATCAGCAGGCCAACATCCAAGCAATAAAGTTGTCAGCACTCTCGAGTATGCTTAAAATAACAAACCCATATTGCAGGATATTTTCCCAGGAAGCCCACCATTTCACCCACCTGCCCTCCCTGCACTCCTTACAATTGAGCAGTGCTCACTGTGCCGGCGTAGGTCCGGCGGTTCAGTCTCAACACGGGCCCATAATTCCGAAATTGTCCTACTGGCCGTCCAAAGCGGAATTAACTGTTAGCAACGGACGGTGTCCGAACCTCAGTGGCCAGTAGAGTACGCAGCAAACAACTGATTTACGATGGATAATAGATATGCAGAAGTTGAAATACCGCACCTCTTATCGAATTCCGTAGGCGCGTACTGGGAGCCAAGATGAGCGTATCAATGAATACATCTCATTCCTACAAACTACAACCCTACCCTCTCCCGCAATTATAGAAATACATATCCGCCTTTCACACATTACAAACCCGCCTTCACAAATTCTGCCACTCTCCTCCTGACCTCCGGATCCCTAAGCCCATCTTCCACTCTCTTCCTCACGCCATCCCGAATCCACACAACCCCTCCACCAATCTCTAACCCAACACCATCCAAAAACTTCATCCTCCACCTCCCCTCACCCAGTTCCTGACACCACCCAACCCCCCTAACAAATCTCGTCTCTTCCGTCCTCCTCCACTCCTCCTTGTCATCCTCATACACGGGCCGTGGATGCTCTAGCAACCAATTATAAACCCGCCTCGCTTCCTCCACCAATTCCACCGGTGCCTTCACCTCCCCATCCGGCAAAATATCCACCTCCACACCGCCGGCAAACGTCACCACCCCCCTTCCATCAGCCCAGATGCGACCCTGCGCGCCCTCGATCCCGCCATACGCGAGGAGTGTGCGGCGGCGAACAGCGGCGACAAAGCGGCGCGCGTACCGGAATGCGGGGAGGTGCTTGTAGGGTAACTCGGGCAGGGGGTAAGTGGTTCGTGACTGTGCGGGGCGGTCGGTAACGGTGATGATTGGAGGAGAAGACGGGGTGATACGGTATGTGTACGGGCTGCCGCGGAGGGTGATGGTTAGGTGCGTTGGTGGGGAGAGGGAGATGATGGCGTGTTCCGAGTGGTGTTGGAGTGGGGGAAGGGAGGTGAGAGTGAATGAGGGCCGTGGAGTTTGTTTGGACGTTCGTGGGTGGGGTTGAAAGTTGGCAGGTGGTGGGGGAGGTGGTGACGGGGATTGGGCAACGCTAGGGCGTTTTTGGTGGGGGAGGCGGGAGCGGGGTGGTGTAGGGAGTGGTGGTAGAGGAGGGTGCGCGTTTGTGTGAGAGAGGAGGAGTGTGGTGAGGGCTGTTGGTGGGAGGGATGGAACTGAGGTGCGCGTTCGAGATACTCGGGGTGCTGGTTCATGAGCAGGAGATGACGGCGGTGGTGATGGTGATGGGTCGTGGATTCCAGTCCTGCTTTCCCTCATCACCTCTTTCACTGGGTCCTCGAAGATCTTAAACTCTGTTCCCTTCTTCTTTTTCCTCCTCCTTCCAGTATTCTCTGCATGATTGCTGACCTCGCTCAGCGGCGGCCTTCGCGATGCAGGAACTGTGCAGGGTCTGTCGATTTTGGTGTCATCAAATATCCGCTGCAGCTTGATGTTTCTGCGCTTCGATGGCGACACGGTAGTGAAAGGTTGGCGCTGCTGCTCGTTCATTGCATCATGTGTTCTGGTGACGGTGGTGAGGTTGTTTAGAGTTGCGGGTTAAACAAACAAACCTTGGAGCCTTGGAAACACAAACAAACAGAACTACACCACAAGAAAGATGAAGTATGTGTACAGATATACCCCTCTCCTCCTCTCTGCACAATTGTCTGCTCATATTTCCTCCTTTTCTTTATCCTCTCTTATCTTGGGTCATTTACTCACATATCGTGCCAAGCACTACGCTGTGCACGCGTATCCCTGAGTCCCTCCTCCAGCTGAACTTGGTCGCGCCCCTTTCTGACAGGTTTCCGAACGCGTTCCAACCATCCATCGACAACCTTATCTCTGCCTCCAACACTAACAATGACGGACTACACTAAGCTCACCGTCCCCAAGCTCCGCGAGATCCTCACATCGCGCCAGCTCCCCACAAATGGCCTCAAAACGGAGTTAATCGCGCGTCTGGCCGCGGCCGATTCCTCCACCACCGCTACCCCAGAAGCTCCCCCAGCAGCTGCTACACCAACAGCAGAGCCGGCAAACTCTCATCTCCCGACCGAAGAATACACCGTAGACTGGTCTGATGACACCGGCGCCACAACCACAAAGCCCTCCACAACGGCGGCCCCAGCACAGCCATCAAAGCCCGCGCGCAAATCTATCGCCGCGCTCTTCGACGACCCACCCAAAGCCGATGCTCCCGCACCCGCAACGACAAAAACCGGAAACGAGCCGTCGTCACCCTCGACGGTGACCTCCGAGTCCGCCCCTACCACCTCCACTGCTGCGCCTGCCCCAGTCTTCGCCGCAAACCTTCCCACCACCTCGCTTGACGATGAAATCGCGCGACGCAAGAAGCGTGCTGAACGTTTTGGCCTGAGCGCACAGGAGTCAGATGCGCTCAAGGCGCTAGAGCGACAGAAACGCTTTGGTATTGAGAAAGTAGCGGCAACAGTGGGCGGGCTTGATGATGCGCTGCCGGAGCAACAGCGGAAGCGACGGGAGCAACAGCAGGGTGGGAGGGGAGGTGGAAAGAGGGGGAGGTTTACGGAGGGAAGGAAACGTGGAAATGGAGATGGGAATAGGAATGAGGTGCAGACCGGGCGCGTGCAGAAGAGTGTTACGGCCGTGGATCCGGCGGAGAAAAGAAAAGCTGAGGAGAGGAGGAAGAGGTTTGCGACTTAGAGGGAATGGTGAGAGGGTGCTCTCGTGTCCTGAGTCGCAGGCTTTCTGCCGACTCTAGGTGAAAATGAAACCTATGGTTTATGAGAATAGTAAAAGGGGAGAATTGTATTTATATGCTTTACCTGTGGGAGAAATGTACACGTGTATGGGCCTGGATGAGGAAAGGGTGACGAAAGCCTGAAAGGGCAATCATTTTTTTAGATTACCCGTTTGTTCGTTCTGATTATGATATTGTATGAATTTTGCTGATGACTTTGGACACGTTACAAGTTCTATCTCCAGGTCAATCACAATACCGCACTCGCATATCGCTCACAAATGCAAACATGCCCCTTGCCCAGCAGCCTCACAATCATGCTCCTCCTCCACCTCCTCCTCCACCTCCACCTCCTCCTCCACCTCCTCCTTGTCCTCCTCAATATCCCCCTCCTCCTCCACAGTCCTCGTCTTCCGTTCATAATCTTTCCGATGTGCCGTCGTCAATGTCCTCCCAAGACGATGCAATGTTGACATTCTCACCATTCCCGACGCCTCTTGAGCTCTCGCCTCCAGATCCTCACGCATCTTAACTATCGGCAGCTCAATCAGTGGTATCGCATCCGGCTCGTCAACCGCCGGACTCATCGGTGCCGGCGCCGGCTTATCGCATTCATGAAATTGATACGGTAATTTGGGATCACGGTATGCACGCATTGCCTGGACACTACAACGCACCCCATCAGAAAACGTATTTACAGTAGTCGAACGGTGGAAGGGAGTACTTACTTTCCCTTGTGCTCATTTTCCATCCGAAAGATGCACCACACAAACCGTCTCAGCACCTCTCCAAAGGCGATACAGAAGCTTACCAGCGGCGACCACCGTTCTAAGTGCTTCAGGAATACAAACAACACCCACGTAAACCTCAGCAGGGTGTTTGAAGCAATGGCGAAATAGTAAACCCACGACTTCTTAAAGAAGAGCTCATCTCGCAGGAACGGGTGTGAGGCGTAAGGGTTCATAAGACTCCAGTCCATGACGACATCCCAGAACACTAAGCCTGTCAGCACTGTTTAGAAAGGAGGGGAAGGGGTACTACATCCAACGGTAGAGCTAACAAACGCCACCCCCACAAACGTCGCCTGGTAAACACTATTATCTTTATCCGTCCGCCATAAGTTTAGCGCAACCGAGTTCACAAGCATTAGCGAGTATTTGGCAGCGTTTGGAAGATGCGGGAACCACTGTCTGGAGTCCGCCCAACGGCGGAAACACTGGACGAAACGCCAGAATGCTGGGAGGACGCCAATGATGCCCCATAGCTTCATGGAGTCTCTATCGCAGTCGCGAGGCCATACCCAGGCTTGCGCGTAGAGGCAGAAGAAGAGGTAAACTTGCTTTACGGGGTCAGTGGGGAAGTGGTGGGTAGGGTTGGGGAACGTACAGAGAACGCATAGGCTTGGGAAGATAGCATGTCCCCCAACCAGAAATCTTTAAATTCAACGTGGTAGAAGCCGGATAATGCGAGTCGCCACTGTTCATAAAAATTGATTAGTACTAGTTCGTCATCGCCATGGTAGGAGTGGGTTTCTTACAAGTGTAGTCAGAAAGTACATTCTCGAATGGCCAAAGAACACTCCTTTAAAAGGGTTGAATATGATGGCGGCCACAAAGCTAACGTATATTATTGGAAAGTGGATCATATCAAGCTTTCCCGGCCAGAAGTCATGGATACTGAGCCAAAAGCATATACTGAAAACCAGAACCAAAAATGATGGTATCTAAGAATATTAGCTGGGCAATCCATCATGTGCGTGTATACTGACTTCTAAAAACTGCCGGTAGTTTGAACTATGTCTAGGATCGAATTCGAAGATGAAGGGATAGTTGATTTTGTTCCGCGCCCATATCCGCAAGTTGATAGTGAAGAGTAACGCTTGAAGAAGGATCAACGCGATGCCAGCCCAGAGCTGCAGAAAAATTAGTCTTCATCGTTTACTGAGCATTAACTACTCACCCGCATGACAAATCGAGTGCGTTCTGCGTGTTCATCATTACTCGCTTTCGGGTTTATCATAACTATTCCTTCCCATATACCATCATTCAGGAAAATCAATGATGCTCCGAGGTATATGCCACTTCGTAGGAACGACGAATGGTATCCTGATTTGTTTCCTCGTGTCCGCAACTTGGCGGCAGCTCTTCTGCGGTCGTGTCCCCAAAAGAACCTGATGAAGTATACTGGATTAGCAACCCATAGTCCCCTGAAAACACCCAGTGATGTTGATATACATACTTAGCCACCAACAACTCGGTACCATTAATCAATTGATCCAACTTGTTCTCCATCCCGCCAAAGTAAGACTTGATGATATGATTGTTCATGAACCCGCAGGACATGCCCAAGCCCGACAACTTATCGAATTTCTTAGTGATCTTCCGGAACGCCTCGCGGTTGACAGCAATATAAGAACGCAAAAATTCCAAACGGCGATAATACTCGGCGCAAGCGTGTTTTAACCGTTTTATAACGGCCTGATCAACCGGTTTATTAATGGGCTTCCGATACTTGCTAGAACGTTCATAATCGGCATAACCTTCCTCCTCGGGGGTCTTGAAGAATTGATGGAGATTGCCCTCGTTTATCTTTGCATCCTCACTATTTTCTGGCTCTTGTCCAAGCTTGCTAAGTATAACCTCAGCATAAGAGTTTCGCCCGGCCATCTTTTGCATTATCACCAGCTGCTCCTCGAGCGCGCGGAATCGCGCTAACGCCTCGTTCTCCTTCTGTTTGTAGAATGCCTCGATCCTGGCGACCTCAGCGAGCAGCCACTCAGTGAATTCGGACTCAGCTTTTGTCTGCGCAAACATCGTGTCACGGAATACCAACGGCTTCTGATTCGCGGATGAAGTAGGGAAATTCATACAAGCAATGCGAGTGATGAGAGGGCTGGCGAGAAAGGGTGATCGTTGCGCGCCATGGTCGTAGTCGTCGGTCTTCTTCTGATACACAGGTTGTTGTTTTTGGTCCTCGATTCTTTGGAACCCCGAGCGGCCGTGGAGGAGAGCGCTGATGAGATTGTGGTTACTGCTACCGCTTTGTTCCGAGTTTGGGATCGCGGCGCAAACTTCTTTGATCTTCTTCTTGCCAGCCTGGAGTGTGTGGTCACTTAGTCAGTCGCGTCGAACGTGCGCCGACTGAAAAGCCTCGGGATTGGGGCGCATACCTTGTAATTGAGATACTGTGAGTCCCACTCCGACACCTTCAACTCTTCCATATGCCTAGAACACCGTTAGCACACCTCTTTCCGCTATCGCGACAGCCAATTCCACATCTCCGCTCACTTTTTGTACTTCATTCTTGCAAAACGTTCAATTCGAAAATAAGCTCAGAAGGAGAAAAGTTCGAGCTGCAGCCCTAGGAGGGGTTGGATCTACTAATTAACCTTAATATCGGAATCCTTAGAGCAACCCATTATATGTAGCTTTTTGTTCTCTGCACACTGCATTGGATCCATGCACAGCCCACCACAGTGGCGACAGTCATGTATCTCTCTGCCCAAGTTATTTGCATGCGTAGCCCTTATAGCCCTTAGTAAGTTTGCGGGGAGAGCGTCTAGAACCCATAGCTATCATCTTCTTGACCTATCACCAATTCATGCAGGAAAACCAATCAATTGTTGGACTGCTGCAGCCACAACTGCCACTCTCGACCGGCTGAGTGAAAAGGCAAAGAGGGTGGGTGATTTGTCTTTTTTTTGGGGCTCGGGGTACAACTATACGTTATTGGACGACATCGTTGTGTTCCACTACATCCACGACACACGACCCTTTTCCGATATGGGCACCACACGGATTCATAAGCCGTCATTGAGCATAGGGCTACCCTGTTGCATGGTCCAACTGCATAGATAAGAAGGTGACTGCTGCCACATTCCTGCGCCGATTTAGTACTACAATCGCTTTTATGGCCTCAAGCTAAAAAGTTGCTGTCGACATCGGGTATGCAAGCTGCACGCAGCTTCTTCAGCCAGCTGCCGTCAGACTGATCTTTAGGCGATCATTCGTGGGATTGTTGTGGCGTCGTCAGCACCTCGTGCCAAGTAGCAGGTGCATTGTTCTGCACCTGGTTCAAGCTAACCACATGCGTCTAGAGCAACAAGCAGTTTCCACCAATTAAGTATCTTTTGCGTAGTTTTACTGCGAAAAGTACTTTAGAAGTGCATCCGAGCACCTTGACGGGTGCCTGGTGAACGTAACCGGACAGTAATTGACACGACAAACAGACCACGATAAGTCCTCTGTCAACAAGATTCTACGAAACTTGCCTCCACCGTTAACTTGGGAACCGACCCATATAAGCTCTGTTGGTCTCGCCAATTTTGATCGTTGAACGAGACACCAGCCCAACTAATAGTATACCTTGCTCACCAGGCACCATCAATATCGAAACTTACCAAATATACTACATCGTAGATTCGTGAAAATTTATCTTCTAAACTTATCAATACGTGTAATCCACATACATGTACGGCTTTCTCAACCTCAGACTTGCATTGCGAAATATTAAAGGTAAGGCCAGTTGTTGACCACATTGGAGACTAAGGTCAATCATGCCAGATGTATCCAGCCCTATCACCCCGCTTGCCGGATTTAGTGCCAGTCAGAGAACGGTTCCTCAGTGCCAGCCGTTCACAAGCTCAAAGCAGAGCTGTGTGAAACAGAGGCGTCACTGCTGACAGGCGTGTGCAGAAATGTCATCGTCATGACAGCTAGTGGGCATTCGGATATTGTAGCCCTCGCGTTTGGTCGACAACAGCATGAGATGTAGTTCTTGATCAGCATCATGTGTAACTCAAATTGTTAGGCGCAGAAAACAAGCTTTAACTAGCAACAGTCGTTTGCGCCGTGTTACCACCGGTTTGTAACCATACAACCAAAGGGAACTAGATACAAGACCCTGAATCAACTCCCGCTCGGGGAGTCGGATACGACTGGACATGAGCTGCAGTAGTTTTCTCTTGGCACTACCTGTCACATTTTGCAGAGATGATATCAGAAGAGAAAAGCTGAAGATGCCGGGTGCGCTCTCCTATTCTATCATGTCCAAGTGCTATTGGTACAGGAATCTTACTCCCAGTCTCCGATGGATAAAACTCTCTCTCTAGAAAAAGGTATTGCTCCATAAGCAGCTGAACCTCAGTTAAACAGCAGCTGTTGCTGGGTCGGTGACACGACAGGGCTGATGTTACAAACGGAAAACACGAGCAAGACGAATCGTATTTGACGATATACTGTAGCGAGCGTCGAGGTTTGGACGTACCGCATCACGGAGGCTTTGTACGGTAGTGTTGGGTACGTTATTTTGTTGTCACGCTCACAAATTAAGTCTTCACAGTGAAGCATCCCCAGTCCCTGCTTCATCAACTCACCCTCTCACAGCGGTACCCTCGTACCATCCTACACCTCATACGTAAGGACTAAAAAGCGGCGTCACGGACATTCTATCCGATCAAAGAACGTTGTCACGTTGGCCTCAACAAAAAAAAAAGCGCTACGCTGAAACACTCGTCCGAACAGCGACGCTCGCTACAGTAACCCTATTGAACACTTAAGCGTCACAAAAGACCGGCGATAATGTATATGTTCCGATCCCGTTTCAAGAGGCCGGCCCACTTACCAAGGGGTACACTTTCCAGCTGGGTCGACTTATTTAGCAAGCAGGCCTGGTCCAGTGGTGAAGTAGAGCGCTTGATGATGGGGCTACTGCTTAGGTTGGCCTAGTTATAAAGTAACAAAGCGAAAACTTTGGAACTTGCTTGGTGTTTAATGAGTCGTTCTCTGCTTTCTCAGTATGTTCTCTCTACAAATCTAATACTTCTAGTACACTAGACCATCAGATATATACCATATTCCCTATTCACTTCAGTCGGAGAGTGAACTCCAAAGTTCCAAAGTGGTCCTGCAGTTTGCAGTTCTGACGGTAATAGATAGTTGGCTTGGTCGCTTTGGGGTGCTGATAAGGTACCATGAGAATCACACCCAGTGAGAATTGACAAACATCCAAACTATTTGGCTACTCTATATCTCCCTCCCTCCTCCATTCCTCCCCCTTTCCCCTTTTGCTTTTTCTCCGTGTACTCATCAGCTACCGAGCTACTAGCTATGGGTCAAGAATATTTTCAACATAGATCATAAAGTGAGTATTGTCATATACTTAGAACATCAGCCTCAGCCTCCGTGAGACTAAATCTTACAGATATGGGCTTACGAGGCTCAGCAGGATAAAGATAGACGAGCTAGTATGGATACACTGCACTGTATATATAGCCTTGTAGCCTTAATGGATAGATACAATCAATCATCATACAAGCAACAAGCTCTGGCCAGAGCAATAAGTATTATGGCTTGTATTATGGCCACTCACTTTATAACTGGTCGACCCAGTCACCAAGTCCACTGCTTAGTAACTGGAACCCGTCACTTTCCAAACAGGTCAACCCAGTCACAAAGCGGCACCCTTGGTAAGAGGGCCAGCTTCTTGACAATGCGATTTACTTGACAACCAGATCGGAACATACATAAAGTTCACTATAGCTCGAAATAATCGGAGTTGAACGCACTGTTCCTACTGCTTCTCCATTGCATCTCATTAGAGGCTGCTGCCCCGGAGAATAGCTGCTATTCTGTCTCACAGTTGGGTAAGGTATAATCCACACAGCTGGCCACTCTATATATACACTGCGGCTCTTAAACCAGATAACAAGGCCTCCACCAGACGTGGCGAAACGAGAAGAACCCTGTGTCGATCTCAGAGCTCCAAAATTGCCGCGTGAAGCGCCACGTTGTAGAATTATGAATGCTCGATTTTATGCTACAAACAAGTAAATCACTCTCAAAGAGAAATCCTTGTGTGGCTGCAGCACTTTTGATAATTTTCTGACTCATGATCTAAAAGGGGCGAGTGGACGACGAACTATTAGAGGTGGTTTTAGAGCTAGAGATACATACGACAACGATTCTCAGATATCCGTCACTGCATCTACTCATGGCTAGACTGTGTGCAGCAAACGATGACTGGTAAGCGTGAAGATACTGGTGAGGACCTTTTGCTCCGCTTTGAATGGGAGAAGGCGATGTGCAAAGAGTTCAGGTTTACGCAACTCTGACATTTACATCAAGAGATAATACAAAACGCCTACGCAGATAGAAAGTGTAGGTGTAGAAACACAGAGGAGTAGATTTAGATTGTAGATGTAGTAGAATTGATAACAATACTCTAACGAAGAAACAAAAGTAAAAATTTCGGTCCTCATCATCCATCACCCTAACGATACAATTCTCTTCGAACTTCATGATAATAATAAACAAGTTTCCCATCATAATCATCATAAAAACTCACCAATCCATCCCCAATTCATTCTTATCCAACTGTAGTTCCTTTCGAACCTTCTCCAAATTCAAACCCAAGACGTCTCAAATTTCCTCCAAATGATCTAGTTGCAATCCAACAAATTCCTTCCGATAATCATAAGCACCATCTAGTATTCACTATTGGTGTCCTCTAGAGGCTCGAAACGGTATCCAAATCCACCAACGGTGACATTGCTCCTGGCGGAATAAAAGGTATCATCCGAATCAAGGGACCTCTTTCTCTTGAAGGAAGTAGTTGGACTATCGTCTTCATCGTCATCAAAGAAAACTGGTTCTTCAAGAAGTCCATAAGTAGTGTAAGGATCCTCAAACCCGATTTCTGATTTGTTGTCGTTGTTATCGCTATTATCTTTAGATGCAGAAATGAAGCTTGAAGAGGAGATGGGATTGCCGAATCTGTTTTTCTTGTTCTTGATATGGCTAAAGTGAAAGATGCCACGAACTGCTTGGACGAGCTTCTTAATGGAGCTTTTGTGGAAGCGAGTCTCTTCCTCGGAGGAGCGCTTGATAGAAACGTTGAAGGTGTTAACGAACATGATGATTATTCAAAGCAACGATAGTCGAACAAAAGGAGAAGATAGAAGATCGAGGTCGAAACCTGGAACAAATGATAGATCGAAGTTAATTGCTGCGAAGCTGGCGATGAAGAGTTCGATCGGGAGGAATTGCGAAGGAAGGTTGGAGAGAAGTTATGGGTTGAGATTTGGATTTTATGAACGCTGTTTGCCATCTTTGCCAGTCTGAATGGCAGTGCGCAATGATTGAAGCTCGTCAATGGCTATAGTGGAAGTTGACGTTGCTATTAGGTGCAGGCTCAATGGCAAGCGAGGGTTGAAGGCATGCGTACTCCGGGTCTGGTGACCTCCTACTTCTAATCGCTCCATTAAAGCTGAGCGCAGCATTTAACATCGCCAAAAAAGTCCGACAGGTATCTTTCCAGAACCATCAGGGTGCGAAATGGAAAATTAGTGCTGTGACGTGTACGGACCGAGTTCTCGAATATGATCCAAGCACCAGCTGATCAGTATCGCAATGAATTAGTCGACTAGTCTCGGAACCCGGTGTGTACCACACTCCGTGACTAACAATGAATGACACCGATTCATCGGCTGCTCTGGCATAGCTTGAGAATGACTCGTTAAGAAAGGGCTCGGTCATCGTAGCAATGGAATTTAATACGTTCCTCCCAATAGATACTCAATTAAATACTTATGCAAATATATATTCCCACCCCTAGCTTCTCCTAGAACGCTGTACTTTCTGTGCTGTTTCTTACTGCTTCCTTTGTTTCCGCTCCTCTTCCTAGATAGGGTTCTCCCCGCAGTAAAATGGACCCTATGCCTCGATTCATTAATAAACGAGGGCCGTCGTTTTCCCTAGTCTGTCAGGCGGTCTTTGCGGAAGCCCACCAGCGATAACAAGTCGTCTGACAAACTACGTTTGGCTGGAGGTTTGATGTCTTGAACTTCACGGTAAGATTTGTGAAGTAGATTGCCTCGATGCTACTCAGCCCTACAAGACGACTCAACCGCTATCCCTAGTGTATAGGAGTCCGGCCATCATGGGAAACGTCTTTTTTGGACTCTAGAGAATACGATACACATTAACCATCCGATTCCCATAACTGCAGCAACAAGATCTCCAAATCAGTGTTAATGAGTCCGTATTATTCCTTCTAAGAACTATTTGAAGTGGAATACTGCGCTATCAACAATACGGCGCCGGCCAGTGCAATGTGTAATTCGGATTAGATATGACAACCAAAAAATCGAGACTACTAGTTCCTGTAACTGGAAATACGAGGCAAGTTAGTGCCACCGGTCATACCCAATTCCTCTACCGTGAACTGATAAAAGACAGAAATTTCGGAAAGGCGCTGTTCTTTGGTAGCCGTCCGATACTCAACTTATATGTAATCTGACTCAAAATACAGTAATATCTGCCGGATTACTGTACAAGATTATTTTGACTTTTCTCCAAACCCAAAACCTAGTGGCTATAGCACAGCGCTGTAATTTATTCCTCTTAGTATCGAAGGAGGCTACGATGGTTAGGCTATTCTTAGCGTGTGGATATATACTTGGCACTTATTATTAGTGGAGGGGATTAATAAACTGGATACTGAATATTAACATGTATGTAATCTGGAGTAGCAAATGCATGATGTTGGCTTTATGTTTGCGGGTTATGTACAGTGGGTTGAAACAGGTATCATGGATGGTGGAATAGTAACTCTCTGTTAGAATCAGTGGCAAGTTCAGAATTTTTGCTGGTCTTGTATTGGAATGGGGACGGACGAAACTCAGTTGGCTCAAAGTGGAATACTCAATATACACTCTTCTCTTCAGTGGGGCCTTAAGTTTATAGTTATAGTAATTTATCGAGTGATCTTCGGACGGGAAATAGCGATAACTTCTGTGATAAACGTGCTGAGAGATTTGTGTACGAATAGATCTCCTATTAGGGGTCCTCACGTCGGTGTTTTCAGGCGTTCTGTTTTGCTGGTTTGAAACGCTTTCAGGATCGTTACTGCTGAAATACTATGGGTCCTCAAAGCTCCGGTCACTTGGTGAATAGATTAGTTTGTATGTACTAGAAAGGATTCAAGGGCCCCCAATAAGCCAGTGTCTTTCTTAGTTTTTATTTCTATTTTATGAAGTCGACCGTGACACCACAAATTGACTGGTGCACTAACAAGCCATTTCTATTCATCGCCCGGTTCTGAGGGCTGATAGTGTAAGTATCCTGGCTCTTGGGTGTTTTAGGCGCTAGGTTTGAGTACTCTACTCGAGTAGAGTTCTTGTGCCGGTTAGTGTTATGACGGTAAAGGATATTCCACATGATCTCCGCAAGTAGACTAGCTAGTCAATTAAGCTCCTCACGCTGTCGTTACAACTCGTTTCTGATCCGAACCTTCAAGCAAGCTAACTGTGTCTATCGCAAAGATTCTGCAGATCTAGAGAGGCACCTGAGGCTGTTTGGATGCCGTAATAAGGGTCTTGACAACTCAAAACTCGAGAGAGATAAATGTTGAAAGCGAGTCTCGAACTGGGTGGCGTGAGGGCCCTATTGGCTATCTAGTATGACGGCCAGTCCGTAATGAGCTGTAAAACGAACTCTCAAACGTCTCTTAAGTTGGTCCGGAAAACGGGCGAAACGGGGTTTCTGAGCATCAAGAAACGGCCCAGAACGGCCGTTGTCAGGACCCTAATTGATTCTACCGTTAATATATAAACTGGCTAGGGCCGAAAACTGTTTTATCCGCTGAATAGCCCGCTCATTCGATAAGTTGAGTATATAGATACTACATTTTATTTTTATTTGACTGAAATATCCCTTGGGCAGGCGTCAGATTCCCACCTATCTACGTTCTCCTTCCAGTGATGTCATGCCACGTGCGGTACCTACCGGTGCGTGGCACCGCGAGGTTTAGCTCTCCGTAGGTGCTGCAGCGGATTCACAACCTCCCATGGCCCATCGCCTATGCTGTGCACCTATGATCCTCTCTCATGCTGACAGCGCTAAGTATGCTATCTATAGTGGCAACTTCTGCTATACGATAATCTTCTGGTTCAAGTTTCTAAGTACTTTTTTTGTATCTAGCTCCAACAGCCAGAAAGCTAGCTCCCCTTGGTAACTAACTGCTAATCCAATTGGAAAGTGGGACTTTGGTAAGTGGGTTCTATTGGGCTTTTTGAACAAGTAATTAACTTGAAAGTAGGGTCAGAACAAGCGTGTTTGTTTTGTTTGTTTTAATCATACTGTATTCACTTTATCTAGAGTATGACAATGCTCGCTTTTCCTCCCCCCTTACGACTAGCCGGCTAGGTGGGGAAATCCCCTCCCGCTTCATCCCCATCAGAACAAGCGTGTTGTGGAGACGACATTGAGGTAAGCCTCGGATTTCCCGCGCCCACGTGGGTGCTTGTTTCGAGCATAAGACAATACATATTTTCAAACGTTTACCGAATCAATCTTATCCGCCCTGTACTCCATTGCTGGCAGGTTATTACACTAGAAGCTATTATTTACTTCTATCCAATGATCGGTGAAATCGAGCTGTTAGAATTGTTCATGGCCGGCGTTTCGTATTGCAGGACTTCTATTTGTTCGTAATTCAAACTGGAACCATGTCTCATGATCAAGACACAGGCGGAGTAATTCAAGTTGTGTGTTATAAAGCGCTGCGACTTCCCCGAATTTGGCGGTATCCGGTTTGTTTATCGGCTAGTTTCATATGCGCCCCAACATACTAGACTGCAATAGGCAAATGAAACAACGGATCAGCCTTTCTGCGTGCCAGTATCCGAGACATCGATAACAATCTAAGTCGACTTTTGAGGCGGCAGGATAAGTGCGACCTTACATATCTGGTTGGCCGGTCACTCGTTCACCAATCAATATCGTCTTCACAACCAAATCCTGTTAGAGTATATGGTTGCACGCATGTTGGTTTGTTGGGATCGACTGTATACTTTAAGTATGTACACACTGGTATTATATATATACCCCGCCATCAGGCCTACATACGTATACTCTATACCTGTTCGATCCGACCCTATACCCAGCGGTAAGTTCAAGACTTATTCTTAACGCTTTTTGCGCTTTTCTGATTTTCGCAAGAGACCATGCTGGTGTACGACCCCGAACACAACCCCGCCCAGGGCAAACCGTGGTGGTCTGGGCTGGCAGATTTACTGGTTAAAGCGCTCAAGAAGGGGCTACAAATATACGAAGAATTTTGCGACTGGTTGCAAAATCAACAAGAAGATTTTTGGGCGAACGATAATTGGGACTATGCTGCAATTGACGAAGAAATCGACAAAAAAGCGGACGAAGCTAAAAAAAAGTACAACGACCATCTCGACGTTATGAGAGATAACTACAAAGCGTCGATCCGGGGGCTTCCCCAAGAAAAGCGAAAGCCAGCAGCGGGTTACTTCGCCGAGTGCATAGACATACTAAATGGATTCCAAAAGATTGTTACGGATTATATCTCCAGTTTCCTCAAGAAAGCATGGTCGGTACTGAAAGACTTCACGATGCGTATCAAAGGAGTCGTGGAGCAGATAATTGAAGCCATTCGAAGCATCTTCAGCCGCGGAGGTCCAGACCCTCCGATGCACTTGAAAAAGTACTGTGAGAATGCTAGAGTCACGGCTTTACTCAACTAACTGACTGACTCTACAGAATATTGTAACGCCACAAATTGAGCCTCGATATAGATGAAGGTTTACAGCTGCTATCACGACTTGTACTTAATCAGTATTGCCTGTCTTGCTGGATTGATGCTTTTGTGTTTTGCGGAGATTGATTTGGAAGGGATTATGGAAAGTGGATGGTGCAGAGTTCTATCTTTTGTAGGGTAATAAAATAACAATGCTCGCTTAGGCTTTTTTGCATGGCGATGAAATTATAACGACTTGTAAAATTCTCTATTAGTAGATCTTTATTATTACTCGTACACCCAGTAGCACAGCCTGAACATGTCTAATTGGATTCCCGATGACTGCCTACTTGTTCACCAATCGGTGTCTTCAGATACCATTGGTGATATTTGACTGCAGCTGAGACCTTCAGGCTCTCGCCGTATCATACCCAACATTTCATTGGCACGTCCGCCCATGCAGTCGAGATTGAATATGTACACGAACTCCGAACTGGGGCTTGGACGGAATGAACGTGCGTGCTTTTAAAATCCCCTTTGCTATAACAATCACCAAAAGGTACATGATTGATTACATACCTTAGTAGCTAAGCTCGCATGCCAGCCCCTTCCTGGTGCGGGAATGAATACCCGCCCCAGGTAGGGGCTGGACGACTTAGTCGCCGGTGTTACTCCGAGGTTCGAAGAGGCAACGAGCTCCCGAACTCAGCACCAAAAATCAAAAAAAGTTTTTGGTCACAGCCTATGTAGATAATAACTGCTCTAGTAGTCTGCCTGCACTTAACCGAAATTGTTTATGTGTGGTGGAAGTGCCCTCAGTGCTGGCCGATGCTTCACTCAAAGATAGGCCGAACTCAGGTCTATCCTGCATGACATCGGGGGATATGCTGGAGTACCTCCACCACACACAAACAATTTCGGTCAAGTGCAAGCAGATTACTAGAGCAGTTGTTATCTACATAGGCTGTGACCAAAAACTTCTTTTTAGATTTTCGGTGTTGAGTTCGGGTGTTCAACCCTCTGAGTTGTACCGTAAAACTGATCACCTATTTGGGGACGTAAATCGTCCAGCCCCCCCTTGGATCGGGCGGGGGCTGGTACACGAGCTTACTTAGTAACTACTCCAATACAATCGCCAACGCCAAGTATATATACCCAGGCTCACCCACCTCTTCGATCCAACCACCGCATTCAGCTTTCTGTATTGTCAGAGCAAACCAAAGTCAACAAAATACATATTAGCATCACAAAACTGCCGGTGAGTTGGTGGCTATTGGCCCATGCTTCTTGTACTTTGCTAATTTTTAGAAGCAAATATGCTGGGGCCTCCCGAAAAAAGGGATGCATTCAAACGGGAACAGTATGCTCGTAAGCTAGCACGAACAACAAGCTATAACTAACTCCAATAAAGACGAAGTCAAGCTTCAAGCTCCGGCAATCAATCCGCTCGCATTAATCGTAGCGACAAAGAAAGCAGCGATATGCAGCTTCGGCTTAGAGCCAACCGTGGCGATGTCGAAATGAGTATCCAAGACGAAGTGCCTTCCAATGTCGATGACAGTCGTGGTGACAGCAACAATTCGGATAAGTCATGGGGGTCTAAGTTGCTCGAAACTTTGATAGGAGCGCTTGAGATCGGGGTACAGATCTTCATTAACTACTGGGAATCCTTGAAAAGTAAAGATGAAAAATTGTGGGTTAGCGATCAATGGGAGGAGATAGTCGACGAAGGAGCAAACAAAGCCAAATTAAGTTTCGCTCTAGCTGTTGACAATGCAGCCGACCTATGCAAAAAGCATATCCAGAAGCTTCCTGAGGGACTACGCATGAAAGCGGCGCGTTTGTTCGCCTCTGCGATAGACCTTGTTACGAAATTCCAGACGACAGTGGGGGAGAAATTTACCATTCTGAAGGATTATATCGGCGATTTCCTCGAGAGTGCAGGGCCAATGCTGAAAGACATCATGGCGCACATCAAGGGAACCGCGGATGAGATAATGAAGGCCATTCGAAGCATCTTCAACTCTGGCTCTGCTTCAGAAATGGATGGAATTCCGTTGTTGCCACGGTAAGTGCTAGACACACGGTTTTAATCAACTAACTGATTGACCATGACTCTACAGAAGCATATAGTGACCGCCAGACTGGTCCCGATAGAAATAAAGGTTTACGGCTGTGATCACCACTTGTACTTAGAGGGTTGTCTTGTTGGATGAGCGCGTGCGTTCCCTGGGAGTATTAGTATTGCAATTGACCTAGAAATGATTATTAGAGGTGGAGATGAGAAATTCTATCGTTTTTACGGCAGCAAAACAACAATGTTCACTTATTGGCATTCTTGGTGATATACTAAGCATATATATGACTGTGATGGTTTATATGTAGGACCCCCCATCACGCCTCTTACATGAGGAAATTTTTACAGTAACCGATAACGTGATCGCGATCTGAGTGTCCTTCTACATCATATAGGAATTGAGTAAAGGTCTACAATGCCTACTACTCTCTTTACATGTTCTTTCATACCCTCATGGCAAAAAGTTAAATAGTCAAATATAAATACATACAATTTCTGTAGCAAGCTTGCCAGCGACGCGTCGACAGAAAAATCTGGGAACGAGAGCACAATTTCTAAAGCTCAAATACCCTTCACGTAAATATAGGCGGAAATTTTACGCCTAATTTGGGCTAAGCCCTTTGTGTGGAAATCAGCGGTCAAATGCAAGTTGTTGACCCTACAGCCACCTCCAGTCCCTCGGGTTGTGGCTGAAAACCGATTTGATCTGTACTTATTCAGCTTCGAACGAAAAGCGGGACTAGAGCTAGAAAGAATGATTTACCTGACCTCCACTCTCGTGATTTCATGCTCACAAACCCATCAGATATCTGTTGCCGCTTTCTTCGCCACCAGTGATGTCAATGGTTCGAACCAGTCCCAGTTCGGAGGGCGAACCAATTCAAGCAATGCAGTTCGACAGGTGAACCAGTTCGAACCATTGGTTGACTGGTTCGAACTGATCCCATAGCAGTTCAGCCAAGGTTTGTTAGTCATACACCCAGAAGTAGTTTTTCATTCTGGATGGGCCACTGAAGCAGTTTTGGAGTCTGGTACATGCACTGAAATGCCAATGACTATAAAATAGGATCATTACGAGCGCGAAACAGCTTACATTTCAGCCTCTAGACCACTTAGACGAGGATTATACCATGTTAAATGTCACAAGGAATCGAACTGGTTCGAACCAGTCCTGAACAAGTCTCTCCCGCGTTGAGAACCGGTTCAAACGGTGCAGTTCATCTTACCGAACCGCACTGCGAACCGCCGGTCCGAACTAGTTCATCATCGAACAGTTGACATTACTGTTCGCTACAGCTTTGAGGATTCTTTTAACTCTATTGTTAGACAAGGAGTGCACTCTCCGCGTAAACGTTATAGGCTCTAGGATCGGTGTAGGTGTAATAGGGCGTGAGTACCACCAAATCTGGACGGAATAGGATCTGACAAAGGACTATTCCAAGTAGCTGGTTAGCATTATTTGAATCTTGATGAGAGTAAGAGGCAGATAGATATGTAAACATTTACCTTGGAAGCTAAGCTAATGATGATTGGAGATTGCAAGTGTTAGGCACAAGTCAATCAAACAATCGATTATTGAAGATCGTAAGTGCTCAGAGATCAGAGGTGTTCAGCGTAAGCCAGAAATTGATGAAACAATCGACGATTGAAGATCGTAAATGATTGTAGATGGGAGTCCACATATATAGTAGTGGTGAGAAGATACGGTGAAAGGCTCAGTGGAAATGTAGAAATGTGAACGAAATTTGCGTGGGCTAGGAAGAACAAGGGAAGGTGAGTGCTCATGTTCGGGTAGTCAGGAAACATTTGAACTTCCTCGATTACCATCCGCTCCTTTGGAGCACACTTAACTGCTTAACTACGTACCAGTTGCTATTCTTGATCCTTTCTTATTCATGAGATGATTCCCAATGTTTTCATTTCTTCGCAACCAGCTCTTTTTTTCATAGCTTCCTTTGCGGCAATGCAGGCAAGGCAGCCTTCATGCCTATCCGCTAAGTCGAACTCTAAATTCCCCACCTCTCCCACCTTTCCACTGAGGAAGATATACTTCTAGGGTTTGCCACCTGAATCCTCGGCAGACCCAACTTTCCTGTTACGCGAAAAGGCCGTTGTTTTCGACTGGACGCGGTACAAGAGAAGTGATTTGGGCAATCCGCATCTTTAACAAGGTAAAATCAATTAGTGACTGAACGAATGATAACCCTGAGCCTATGCGCAGTCGTTCCGAACTTGGGCTTCTTAAAAGCGAGGCCCACATGTGGGGGGTTATTCACCTGCTCTCTTCGGTCGAGCTAGGGAGCGTTCGTGTAGTAAGTCTACCGTTAACATCCAATACCCCTCAAACCTTCGACGACACAACCATCAGGTTTTTCTTGGAGGACACTCGTCGCATCAACGCTTTGAGGTCAATACCGACAAGATCCAAACACGAGATCCTATGAGCAACGGCTCGAGGTACTAGTTTTCGGCGACAGTCCTAATTTGCGCTGATGTCATATCGGCTTCTGCTGTTAGCCCTGTACCCTAAACCCCCACCACCTTCCTGGCGTTTGTAGACAACACTATTCCAACATCCACTATCTTTCATGCTCCGTCCACCTCCACGTCTACGTCCACTTCTACCTAGCAACTAGCTCTCCCTATGCACCACTTTCGACAACACCACCTGTATCTACCGCCCAGTCCTACCGGCACCGATATCTGGCTTTTTCGGGTCTATGATCTCTCCCACGAAGTCTCGAGACCAGCTTCAAGATATTCTGATGTCTTGTGGGATAGATGGTCTTGACCGGAGCTCAAATCCCGAGACGAAAGTATGTTGTCTCGTGGACAACTCTTCAATAACAAGGCAACACTACGTCTGCTTACCTAGTGCAAGCATATCGCGAGGGACATAGATGGCAACAGACCCAGCTGAGCCTTCGGTTCTGGATTCCCAGCTCAATGGTAGATTAAACTTGTTCTCAATACTACTTTGTATATTGGAGCTTTTACCAAGCTCCTGCTCAAACTTGCCAGCGCAGCACCTATTGGAGACGATCATTAGTATCTTGCATGAGGGCTGTCGTGTACCTAGGTAGAGTAGTTTAAAATGCAAAGCTGAAATGAAAGTAGTGCTGTAGATTTATCGCGTCGTCTGGAAACGTGTAGTCTGCAGACTAGCTGGTGATTTCGCCGTGAAGCGAAAAAAGAAGTCTAGTATGACTACGAGAGTGCTCTCGTTTCCAGATTTTCTTATCGCTCGTACGTGTCAGACGGCCGGTACTTGAGCGCAATACGAGAGCACTTGGAAGGCACTTTCCCATTAGCCAACAATCTTAGTTTTAAACCGAGTGCAACTTTATGATCCAAGTGACGAAGTCTTTTTCATCACCAACCAACCTCTCAATTCAGAAGAGAATTGTTTATGTGTATGTGGAACCTGAAGAGTTTCTCTTAATATTACTATTACTGCTTGCATCTTGGATGTTTATTGCCTTACAGCCGCACGGATCTCCACACCCTCACAAGTACTGTTTCTTAAGAACGCGTCGTATTTTACTACATCACCACCTCTTCTTCTCATACTGAACCCACAACAGCCACTATGTCCCAAGCCGCAGCACAAAAAAGCACAGAAGCTCCTTACACCAAGCCTACGTCCTATTCCCAACTCTCAGATGATGACGCATTGTACTTCCTAAAAGTGGACCATCTCAACGGCGACGACGAGAGCGCTTCCATCCCTGCCCCGATGAAGTACGACGTATAATCCGAATATCCTTCCGGTAATCCAACTCTGTGGATAGACGCTGGGGTAGAGGCTGATTCATCTTTCTCAAAAAGAAGAGCAACGCGGAGTGGAAGCCACGGATCCAGGTTCGCGCCGCAACTTCTCACATTCACTTTAAAGGCGAAGTAATCGTGACTAGCATCCGTCCCAATACGCGACTTTTTTGGCATAGGATTCTGCGACCGGAGATTGTTCGCTGTTCCCTGCAGCACTGTTAGCTGCCTGTATTCTCTGGGGAGCGTTTAGCTGACGCTGCTGTTGTTTAACCATACTATATCCACTCTTTCAAGAGCATGACAGTGCCCGTTTCCCCTCCCCCCTCCGCAAATATTTGTCTGCAAAGAGAGTAAATACGGGTGCTGATAGTGATTGCGAAGAAGGGTGAATTTTGGTCGTCGGGAGATGACAGAACGATGAACAGGACGATGGTTCAAACGAACAAGAATTGCGAAGGGACCGATCCGAAAGGAAGGGGGCTAAGCGCCGCGGCCCAAAAAGCCGTCTACGTACAAACCAGAATGGAAGGCTCTTCCATCAGCCGGCTCGGGGGTGCACGAACAAACCTTTATTGAGTGACAGGGTATGACCTGCCGGCTTCCCAGCCCCTACTCTGATATTGCCTCTCGTGTTACTGCTGCCCCGGCGTCTGGTTCCGGATTCATATGTCTCGTCTCGAACTGTCTCATCCGAGCCCATCAGCCTAAGCATCCGATTCTACCCTCCTTCCATGGGCACATGCAGCACACCGATCTACCTTTCCCGATCTCACACCCGTCCCACCCCCCTTCGCTCACCACAACCCACCTCGTTCCGCTTCTCCCTACCCTGTTCACGATCTGATCTTCGCCAGTCGCACAGCGCTTAGCACCCTGGTCGGATGAACTCAAGTCACGTGAACGCAGTGTGTGCGTCGAAAAAACCAATAATTGGACGGGTGCGTTGAAGCGGGGGGGAAGGGGGGGAGAAAAAAATAGTTGTCTCACGCCGTTATGTCTCGCATTTTACACATGCGCCGGGCGAAAGGGGAGAAAGGAACGAATAAACTCCACAGATCAACGTTTACAGATGCAATTGGCTGCGCCTTTTTTAGAGTGGGCTCTATGTGAAGGTTCTCCCACAAAGAGGAAAAATATATTTTCAGCTGGGAACTGGCACCCGCTTATGAACCAGCTGGGATGATTATGAAGAAATTATATTCATCCATTCTTATCGTCCGCCCTTGCTTCCCCCTCACCAACAATCAGATTCCAGGCCCTGTTCTACCGATAAACAAGGCCAGAGAAACACCACTACCGCTGAAATAACGCATACAACTATAATAAAATGCACCCACCCGTCCCGCCTCCCGTCCCATAGTAAAACAATGTAAAGCAAAAGCAAAAAGCAAGGCAAAAAGCAACAGTTAACGCCAGGTTCATGTCCATCGTAAGTTTCGTGATCGTGGTGGTGATAATATACAAAGGTAGAGATGAAAAGTGGCTCGCGCCCAGTAGTTCTTCCAGAAGACCCCATAGTAATGCAATGCATGAATCGAAAAGAAATAAAAAAAATGTTAACGCCAATCCCGAAGAAAACAAACAATACGCCGGGAAATGAAACTCGGATGTGAGGTGCACCACTACTCTCCCCTCACACCACTACTCTCCCTCTTCAGCCCCTCACTAACATTAATGCTCCCCCTCTTCGCCTCGGGCTTCCTCGCACAACAAACCAACATCCTGAAGTTGGTTCGCTTCTTCTTACACTCCCTTAGCAGGCCCTTATCCGCCCACATGCTCCTCCCCATGTGTTCACCCTGTGAAGTGATGACGCCCTCATAGCACCTGGAATACCACCAGCGACCGACCTTACTAATGACCTCGCTGATAGAGTCCGGATCATCCGGGCTCGGTTCCCTCGCTCCCTGCTCTCTCTCGCTCCTTGAGTCGACCTTTCCCACAGCTGGCAGCCCCAGAAAACACTTGTTGATATCCTCAAAGCCCTTCTTGGCCAGTATGCGGAGTACTTTCTCGCTCGCGGGCTTTCCTGGGGAGGAGCTGCTTTCGTTTTCGCGCTGCATGATAGCTTTGACAAGGTCGACGGCGCGCTGGGCTCGCGACCCAACATTCATAAGCTCTGCGTCCAGTAGTGTGACTTCGAGATAGCCTCCGTATTGTAGGACACGCTTGCATTCGCTTAGGATGAAAGGCCAGTGGCTGTCGCTGGACGAGGGGAGGAATCGAAAGCAGATTACATTGAAGAAGCCCTTTGGGAATGGGAAGGAAGTGGCAAAGTTCGGATAGTGAATTTGGTGGTGGTTTGTGGGACGGGGGACCGACGGAGATGCGGGTGTGGGCTTTGCGGCCGAGGATAGCGCTTGAGAGAGGTTGTAGACTTTTGCGTCCGGGTACGATAGCGCGCAGTAAAAAGACCAGTCGTCTGAAGCTATGTTAGTTAATGACAAAGATATAGAATGTGATGGAAAGTGCATACCTGTCCCCAGCCCGTCAACCACTAGGACTCGCCCACTGTTCCCATTGGACAGAGTTTGGTGTGCAGGGCTGACGAGAACTCGGTCGAAAGAGAGCCATCGAGATGCAATCAGTGCCCAAGGTCGAATCTTCATCTCGTCTTCCGCTGCAGGAAGTGATGTGGTAGAAATACAGGACGCGTTTGAGCCAGTCGACTTATGAGATTTAGATGAGTTATTCTCTGGGCTATCAAGCTGGTGAGTCAAAGGCTCAATCACGCTGTTTCCGCGCTGCGAGTCTGTTTCTCCATAGTACCGAATAAACGATGATATGGAAAAGGGTGTAGCTGGAGGCAAGCCGCTCTGTGCTGGTGGAGTAAACGGAAGCGGTTGATCGGGACCAAGCAGACTCGATCTAGAGATGATGGGAATGCTTTCTGGAACGGGCTTTGCTGGGAGGGTGGGTGGAAGTGTTGGAGAGTCGAGAGAAAAAATGCCGCTCTGAAGGTCGTTTTCTTCGTCGTCATAATCAAGCTCCTGCTCAACCTTCGGCGAGTCAAACTTAAACTGCAATGGCGAACAGAGATCGGCGTATTGAAATGGCGAACCCAGGGATGAGGTCGTTGACTTCATGGTATCAGAACGCTTCAAGCTGGGAGCCACGGCTGCTGCAAAAGTTGTTGTAGCTGGAGTCGGCGGTTGTTGGCTGAAGCCATACAAACCCTCAAGCTCACTGTAGAAATCCTCCGAGGGCTCTTCTTGCTCCTCAACTGCCACGACTGGTAATTCGGGCTTAGTTTCATCGCCACTATCTATGGGAGGTTCCACGACAGATTGCTTGGAGATCGAGTCGCCCCGGACAGGCCATTCAGGGGGGTTTGTAGACATCGGTGTGGGCTCTTCAATCAGGATTGGAGGTGATGCTAGACGTCTTCCACGAATATCAAGAGGATCATACTCGAGAAAGTCCTTAATCTTGTCTTGTCCAGATGGTGCGGCGGTAGGCGTGAGACCATGAGAGTTCCAATTAACTTGAAATTCCTCGCGATTCGCACTTGGTGGCGCTTGAAACAGACGGCTAAGAGCGGGTTCAACTCGAGGAGGAGCACTCCACCCTTGTCCACTCGTCGACTGCGGCAGCTCGGTCCTGACACGGGGAAGCCCTTTGGTGCTGGTGGCCTCGAGGGGTGCTGATCGGGGTGCGTCTTCGCGTTGCCGAACTGCCCTTTTCTCTTCGGTCTTCGCTTGTCGCATCAAATCTTTAGCACGATGAGCTTGATCTCGGTACGGCGGTAGAAGTATTGACTGTAGAGATTTTCCAATAGGTGGGGAAGCGGACGATGGCTTGACGGGGTCGGCCAAGTGTATGCTTTGTTTCTTGCGAAGAACATGGGTGTAGCTTGCAGTCGATACAGGGGCCTCGTTTGATTCTACCCGCTTCTGGCGGAGTTCGTGCATGCGTTCCACCAGTTCCTGAGCTTCAAGTTGTTCTTCCTGATCCAGAAGAGCGTAGTGTGCGGGAACACGCGGCCCAGAAGTAGACCTAGACCGTGGAATCATCGGAACCGAGGGAGCGGGTGGCGGAGAGACAGCGGGTGGTAGCACAGGAGTGGAAGCGGCAATCTTGGGCTGTGACTTTTGGAAAAAGTTCCATCTAGACTTCGGCTTGGAAGATGCTGGAGTCGCATCCTGGGTATCGAAGGATTGCTTCCTCGAAGATCCGACTGAAGTCATGCTAGAAGCTGGGCTTGGAGCCGGACGTATCCTGTATCCTGAAGTGTTAATGGGTGGAGGAATGGGCGTCACTGATCTTCCGGGGATATTAGCTCGACGACTGGCAACTGTTCCCCCATCCGAATCCCCTAGACCATTCACTGGACTGCCCCCTCTGCTAAACACTGCAAGAGAGCTTCCACTTCTCGCCGTTTCGGGCTTGTCCTGCCTGCTGTTGGGACGCGACTCCATAACTGCTGGTGAACTCCCTGACCGAACCATATCCACAGGCCGGTTATAGTTCTCAACCACCTCGCCGCCAACAATGACCACCGGTTTCAACCTCTCCATGAAGTAGTCATCCATATCCACACTGGCTTCACTCCCGGGCCTGCTGCCGCTCGTGCTACTGATTGTTGATGTTGTGGAGGTCTGGCTCCCACTACTGCCCCGGGTGCTGCTATTGCTCGTACTTCCAGTCCTTCCCCTTGAAGCCTTACCAAACGTTCCATACCCTTCATACCCTGTTCCAGCAGTGGGCCCGCGCCTGATCACCTTTTCCGGCTGCTTTTCCGGCTGCTTTTCCTCTGACTTTGTACGTCCCCTGGAGAAAAACCCCGGCTTGACAATTGCTGGAGTTGTGATCTTTGCCGGACTGGTGGTTGACATGTTCCCATCCTGGACAGCTGCACTCCGAGAACTGCTTCCCTTTAAAGGCGGCATGGTATGATAAGTGAGGCCATGAGAAACCGCTCTCTGTACGGTCCTCTGAGACTTTGGTGGGGATGCAAGACCCGAAGATGGTAATGGCGGTGTTGCCACGTCTTTTCGCGACCTAGGTTGAGAAAATGATGAACTGATTGATCTACTGCGAGGTCTCGTGACCAATGAACCTGTCCCTGAAGCCATAGTACCAGGAATAGAGACACCAAGACCCGCTACTCCCTGCTTTGTTGGGTGGGATGATGCTACGGAGGCGGCTACGCCCCACCGTGGACGCGCAGTGTGAAGAGCTGGAGAAGCTGATCTTTTAGATGATACAAGATGCGGGGATGGTGCCAGCTTTGGTGACTTGGAGGGAAATGGGGCCGTACCCTGCGGTATGGGAGGAGTTTGTGGTTGAGTGGATTCCGAACTTTTGGAAGTGCTTCTACTCCTACTCCTATCATTCGCGCGAATCGTAGAGTCTGATGAAGTGGACGTTGTCGATTCTCGCACTGGATCCAGACCAATCAGATCGCTACTGCACTCGACACTCGCCAAACTTCCTGTTCTTTTCCTCGTTACTGGCGGCCGGCTCGGGCTGGAACTAATCGTTCGTAGCATCGCCGCCGGGCCGGGGGAATGGGAAGAAGCAGAACTAGGAGTCGAGGAATGACTGAATGGGGAGTCAGTGTACCTAGTCGAAGGACTGCTACTAGTATCACCAATAGCTGTTGAAGAACCTAAGGAGACTGGGAGATCTTGCGTCATTAATCGAGGAAAACTTCCAGACCTTTGCCGGATCGGGTGAAGATGATCTAAGGGTTGGGAGCTAGCTGAGGTTGCTGGCACTGTAATGCCGAGAACAGAAGTCTGCGAACCGAAATGGGAGGACGTTGATGTTGATAATGAAGCTGTAGAACCGCCGAAAGATGTTAATGAGGCATTTCTTCCTAATGCATATGCCTTCTCTGAACTCGTGGTAGGGACCATTTTCCTAAGCACTCTCTTCGCTTTCTTTTCGGGTACCGATCCTTTGTCTGAAGAAGTTCCGGAAGACCCGACTGACGATGGAGATCTATATGAAGCGTCTGATGAAAACACGCGATAGTCTTTAGTAGGAGGTCCAGTTCGTGGCCGTTGTATCGGGGTTGTTGAGCGCTCTGCTGGGGTGGGAAGACCGCTCGGCCGTCGCACTTTCCGGGTGAATATTGATGTGTCCATCTGGGTAGGCGCATTATTAAGGTTTGCAGTCCGAGGAACAGATAGGTCCGTCCGAGACCTATTGAAAGCAGGTGGCTGTAGGAGATGTGGAGAGTATTGTGACGCAACGACGGCAGACTGAGTTGCTGTTGAACGAAGCTTGCTGGAAGAAGGCTTTGGTCGTAATCTATGTGCTGGACGTTGCTGATCTGTTGACAGCACGCCCGGCGCTTTCGGTTGAAGGGCCATATTTTGCTGAAGTTGTGGCAGTTGCTATGTCGCCGCCAGTTGTCGTTGTCAGTGGAAGTAACGTTTCTCGATCAACCATCACCGATGTGCAACCTTCATGGAACACTTCCAGGGAATCCAAGATGATGTCGTGAGAAACCGAGGCAAAGAGTAATAAACTGCTGTCGATATTTGGTTCCGGAGCGACCGCTTTGGTGGTATTCGTGTGACCGAAGCTTATGGTGGCAGAAGTATGTTGGATTTTGAAGAGCCGTCCTTCCCAAATGATAAATAACCGAAGGGAATTTTGCAATCCTGCAGCAACATGCAAGATGAGATCAACTACTGTGCGTTGTCGTGAGGCGAGTCTCGCTGGAGCAATTGTGGCGAGGTGCAAAAGTGAGGCGGAGCTTGGAGCTGCAGCATGCACGTCCAACACCACTTATGCTACGACCTGCGACCAATTCATGCGACTTTCTGCCCAACGATGGGAATTGCAACGGTATATAGAAACTAGAATCCAGATTTAGCACGAATCTCGACAGATGAATGGGGAAGAATTTTACAATGATGCGACGACGTAAAGGCGTTAGGGATTAAACTCTAGTAAGAGAAATCGTCCGCTTGTTGTCAGGAGATATTTTGTGGTTCTGGCGATAGGAAGAACCGATTTCAAAGTCGCCAGTGCAGAAGCAGAAAGAAAAGGTCGAAAGAGTCCAGAAAGAAGATCAAGAATCAAAGTTGGATCTGAGGGGGACATCAAGGGATTATTATCGACGGCCCGAACTGCAGCAAGCAGAATGAATGGCTCCAATTCAACAGGACTGAATCTAACCCATGCCAGAGACTTCTCCCTTTACGATAATAAACCCGGTGATCTGGTTGGAGAACCAAACACAGAAAGGAGAGTCTGCCTGCCAGTAAAACACTGACACCAACCACAGCCGGCGGAAGCATTGTTTCCACAAAATAGCCTGTGTCACGCTTTTCAGACTTGGAAGCTCAAGGTAGTCGGGATAACCTATCCGGTAAGCGCCTTCGCTAGCATCGCCGTTCTGTACAGGGATTAACTGCTATAATAGCATGCTTCAAAATTCAGTGTATTCCAGGGTCTCTGGCGTCTTTTAATATCGCTCGCCCATCGCGCAAGCTGCACGAGCAGGTATCTTTAGCCTTTGAGATCAGCTGTACCCAACTGCAACCAAGATCCACCGAAGATAGCAACAAAGAGTTCAACGAAATTCCCATGTCCCTACAAGATAGATATTTTGTTCCGACAAAACCTATTTTATGGGACCTTGAATTACGAAGTAGCCTCCAAGGAAGTTGGCACAAGGCAGTTGACATCCCACCAAATGGTATCACAGGGTTTTGTCCAGCCAATAGAAATCACCAAGAAGGCACACAAACCAATAGTGTTGAGTAGAAGCGTTATCTGGTGGGCTTTGTTTCTTGCCTTACGCGGACATCGAGAAAAGTACCGCCCAAGCCGTAATAGCACGCTTTACTCACAGCATGATGGTATGAATACGCTCCACTCAAGTCGTTACAAACAGCCAAGTCTCACCGGCAATCAACATTCCGCCAGACTCCACAATCCATTGGCGAGATAGTCAGCGCTATCTTTCGCATGAACTGCTTGTACCGTATCATGTTTGGTACTTCGTAGGAAGTATGTCATTTCGTCAACGTGACCGCTCCGAAGATAGAACCAGATGTCCTTTGATGCTGAGTTGAATACTCTCCAGCTGAATAATAGACTAGGTGAAGCCTTTAGGGTACCTCCTCAACCGAGCGTAGGGAGACCTATTGCTGCGAGCGCAAGGTGGAAGCAGCGACTTGCTTCTTCAGCAAGAATCAATCCAGTTCTCCCCGCATGTTGCAGCCTTTGCTGGGCAGCTAGTCCGAACGGTCTGAACTGTAACCTCGGAGTGGACCGAGGCTCCGAGCTGTCTCTCTCGCCTTGGGCGGGTCAAAGCTGGTCAGTGCTTTTATCCGAGCATCGAGTGCACACCCACCAGCTGTCCCCTGCCCTTGCTTGTGCCTCGCTACCAGGAATATGCCGACGCCATTGGACGGATGCTGTGTAAACCCGGTGGTACCGCAGTAGCGTGTGCTTTTTTTTCGCTCGCCTTTAAAGATCTTCCAAACCCCGCTCATGCTCATGCGATATCTATGAAAGGCATCTCGATTGTCTCGACGAGCGCCGCCCCAAGGCACTCCTCGGCAGTTATGCAGGTTGAGTCTGCTGCATGCTCGCTTTGGCGAAGCCCGGCCGTGAAAATTCTGTCGCTCCCGTCCAGCGTCCGGCGAGGGTTAGTTCGTCCGATCCCACACCCTCCGGTCTCGAAACATCAAACGAAACGATTTGTTTGACCACAGGAGGGTTTCCCCATCCTGTCGCGTGCATTGCAGGCTTCTGATTCGGCCTCTGTCTGCTGAGTCTGAACGTGCATTCATGCACGAAGCAGGCGAGCCCAGTCCTCGGTCGCTCTGTGCATGGTGGGGGCGTGGGTGAGGTTGTGGTCAGCTGGGATCACGACTTTATCTAACACGTGCAGAGCGTTGTGGGTGGCGGAGCCGACTGTGGCTTTGGTAGGGCATCACATCATTAAGCAACGTTGAATTCGTGCGTGCTAGGTTTTGTCGCACTCCCTACGGCAACTTCCTCCAAGTTCCACTTCCCACGTTCTCTCGCCTATGTAAGAGAGGTTATATTCGGGCTGGATGTCTCACGAGAAACAAAATAGAATGTTCGAGGGTTAAAGTTGGCTCAGCCCTATCAACGTTAGCTCGGAGGTTTCACATTGCGCAGGTGTGTCTCGGTACTCTAGGATATAAGCACAGAGAGCAAAGGTAATCTGGCCTTTGCTGCTTCGCGGAGCCTTCTCTCCTGCATGTCCATGACTGCAGAAAGTGATTGCTGAGATGCAGCCGTGAGTCCTACGGCCTCGTCGGCGATAGATAATGGAGGGTGTGACTCTGTCCGACAGCATGATGAGAATAGATGGCAGAAATTAACATGGTGCTTGCTTTTCTTCTGTCGTCGGGAATCTATGCTATTTGTGTCACTCAACGAAGACAAGCTGAACTTTAGAAGAGTCCAACATACAATCATCAAAACGACTTTACTCTTAGATATAGCCGATGGAGTGTGCCCTGAGTAACCACAAGACAATCGGTCATTGAAGCACGAAATTTCTATTACTATTCAAGGTCGCGAAGACATATACAGTCACTCGCAATTCGCATTAGTCGTATGGTCTGTTCATATCTGACATATCAGTCGTCTTGTCTTCACCATCAAAACAAAGCGACGAGCAAGTGAAAAATAAAGTTTGACCTCCACAACGGGAGTAGGCACAGAGAACCCGACGATAGAGGTTTCCTGGTGTTGCCGGCGCAGTTTCACCCATTGACGCTCCAATTGCGAAGGAGTAGCACAAACGAGCCGTTTTGAGGAGCGGAAGTTACCCCCGCGGGCGTGTATAATCTTGCCCAATATCCAAGTTGATGTTTATTCGCCCAATCAGGGCCGGCACGTGCTTATTGTGTTCTGAAATGCTTACACCACCGCCATCTCCCTGATGTGTAACTCTCCAAGCTGTTTACCGAATTCGAGGCGTTTTCGGAGGATACGGAGATGAGCCCGGAAAAGGCTCCAGTCCAAAGCTTAGTCGTGCGGTGGAGCACTCGGCTTCATTTTACTCTATTTCGGTTGATCTACCCGTCGGTTTAAAGTTAGCGATAGAACGAATATTGGGTAGCTATTTTCATCTGCTGTAGGAATAAAAGGTCTGTATGAAGATCATCTTACTCGAGTCAGGGTCGGTACTCTCGTTCCGATAGAACAGGGGAGAAGCTGAGGTGTAACTGCGTATCAGCTTCCGTTTCTGTTGTGTTTCGGACCGCGTTTTACCAATACAGCACGTGGTGTTCTTCTTCCACGTGTTATGCTTCCAGAACAGGTGTGCTTGATCCTTTACTGCCTGACGCGAGGTGATTCTGCAATATCGGGTGAAGCTCGAGTGCTGTATTGTGAACTTAGTGGTGTGATACCGAGATATCTCCATCGAGGCAGCGATGTTGGGTGCACAAGAATGACACTTGAAGATATGCCGTCAGTAAGGGGCTCAGACACCCTAGAAAGAAGTATCAGAATCGATAATTTCTTATAGGAACTTAAAAATGATTTAGACCCTTAGATTTAGGCCTGAATGCAATCCCATTCCCATAAGTTCTACATATGCTCTAAGCTCCTAATTCTTGCATGAATAGTGCAAAGCTTCTAGCAAGTTAGAGAAATACTTCCAAATTTTGCTAGATTTCGGATTTGCAAAACTTCAAACCTATACAAAACTACTCTCTCGTTTTGAGAGATGAGTTTAGATCATAGACATCCAAAAGCTGAGCCATAATCAATTTGTAGCGTTGCATATCCCCTCTCACCCACTCTACGTGAGGGGTCGTCAAGGTGCCGGTTTCCTCATGAAAATTGGTTGGAGGTCAATCAACATCCAATAATAACCTGTCGTCCAACCATTCTGTTGCGTAGCCTAGGTATCTCTCCAGGGCCCTGAAATTCTTGCTCCGTCGGGAAGGCTACCAAATTGAGATAAATCCATACTGGGTACCTGAAATGTCCGAGCAGGCGACTGAGTTGTGCTTCTAAAGATCACAAGTGCGATATTATTACACACTTGCCAAATTTAAGCTAGCGATGAACTCGGTGTCTTGATATCGTCCTGCGTAGATCATAATCTTCTAGATGTATCTGTGTCTTGGGGATGTTTTTTCACGGAGTCCCTCTGCTGCTGCATGCATGCGCAGAGGCAAAGTAATTGCAAATGCAAGCTAAGATTCCAGGGTCAGGGAGCGGTCATTGCGTTAATCTTGAGACAAAGGAAGGATGTGTGACAGGTTTATGGTCCCAGAACCAGAAGTAGAGTGGATACTGATGAATTTCCATGTTTGCTCCATCGACCGGGCATCTCCATTACCGTCCCGTCAATTTGTTGGGTAGAATCCCTGTGTAAACCCTTTTTGACACATCAAATACGCTGGTCTCCAACTAGATATAGTAACGAGACATCAGAAACAAGTCAAGCAGTCTATAGTGATCCCAGAAGAATGAGGGCGATTGGATACCAACTAAATTTGGGAGTGTCGGTCAATCGGTTGGTTCGTCGTCCGACCCATGTTCCTTGCAGGTCACCCCCATCACACCCGTTTTGTAGAGTTTTCTACAATGGGTGATATTTAATCTCCACCAGTTTGTTGGACCTTATTTGACATGTCATAATAATCATATAGGTGATGATTTGTGATTTGTAGTGTAGACTTGGCGAATGATAAGTAACAACGGAAACTGTATTTGATGTTTGCTCGATTTGCTCGATTTGTGTGCGTCTATTTCCCCACCTGTAGACAGCCGTACGTCGTATTTACCTAGGTATGTACTAACTCTGGTTTTAAACAGTGATGGCTTCATCCCACCTGTATCATGCCCCTGCTGGAATGATGAAGAAGGGCATGTAGACAGATGTGGCAGATTTGGGATATCCCCAAAAAGCGGCATTGGGGCTTGATATTGAGATGCCAAATGTAGACAATTGGGAGGGCAAGGGCTCCGAAATATTTTGTGAGCTTTTGATTCGTATAGCGTTAATGTAGCTCGGTTGGGTTAGCCCCGAGAGAATGGTAGAGCTCGTTCGCTAGAGTTTAGAACTTGAGGGTGGAGTACTGAACCTTGCAGTTAGCTTTTGAAACAGAAGAAGCCACGGCTGAGAAACTGATAGAATGGACCTTCGGTTATTTCCTTGACTCCCTTCTTGAGTCTGACCATTCTTTGCGCATAGTTACTGTACGTACGTCGTACCATGGGTTATGTATTCATTTCCACAGGAGCCATTTCCTTACAGGACGGTTACGAGAGTAGCTATAGTTGCATGTTGCTAGCAACATCTTTGGAAGGTGATATCTAGGTCTGAGATTGATATGTAGCAGAAAATAGGAATTTGAAGATTCGAAACCGTAACAGCAAGCGATCGACCGGTGATGGAACAGCTGATTGGTGATAATCGGCGATGCGGGGATAAAGAGCACTTCGTATTTGGTTGAGAAGTCGGAAGTGTGAAGCTAAGAGTGATCACAGCCATCATAAGAATTGTCCGCAACAGTTATCGGGTTCGACGCAAATGCAAACGAATGACGATGTATGAAACGACGGAGGTTAGGGTTTTTCTAAGTCACGGGAAAACATGCCCGAACGTCTTTCGGTGAATGGATGTAATAATGAATGCTATTCAAAGGAATGTCGTAACTTCGAAAGCCCTTATGTTCTTCATACCGCCCATTTAGTGCAGATAGCCTCGATAGCTCGGACGTATCATATTCTACTGCTGTCGTCATAGGTGCTTGTGCACCACCTTGTCGCTCCCCACGTTTGATCGTCCAACTAAAGCATCCACCAACCACCACGAACCACGAACCCATCAATTCATCATCCGTCAGACACTACCACGGCCACGCCTATGGTCTAACCGATCCCTTCTCTTCGGGTCACAATGCACAACCCCTCCGGATCTCTCAACGACAAGCTCTTCTACCGTGAGCTCCATGGCAGTCATGGAATCAGCTCCACCTCTGGACTCTACGGTTCACGAAGATGGGTCGAAGACCTAGACATCATCGGCGAACTTCGCGGGCACGACGGCTGTATCAATGCATTGCAGTAAGCTATCCCGTCTATCTTTTGAGCTCAGCCGCCTGGAGCTGATGTTTGCGCAATCAAGATGGTCTCGGGATGGGTCTCTACTCGCCAGCGGCAGCGACGATGCCCGAGTTAATATCTACAAGACAAATGCAGGCTTCTCATTAAATACACGGATCGAAACAGGCCACACCGCAAACATCTTCTCTGTAAAGTTCATGCCCCATTCCTCAGATCGGACCATCATCACTGCGGCGGGTGATACTCAAGTCCGTGTTTTCGATATTGAGTATGCACCTACTACATATTCCTCGTTGTCGGAAGGACCAGAGCGGCAAAAATCTCCAACTACCGCGGCCCAAAACCCCCGCAGGCGCCGAGGTGCCCACCATAATTCGCACTCGCAACCAACGCCGGGAAAGATCCATGACAGGGCTTTAAGAATATACACAAGCCATAGTGATCGAGCGAAGAGGATTGTGACTGAGAGTAGGTAAGATTATATTGCGTTGCTATCGGTGCTTTTCGCGTTTGTTATGGCTACTAATGGAATTATGTTAGTCCTCATCTGTTTCTGACGTGCTCAGAAGATGGAACAGTGCGTCAATTTGACTTGCGCCAGCCGTCCTCATTCTACACTCGCCCCGGAGGGACAGCAAGACCGGCTCCCTTTGGACTTGTCTCATTTACGGATACCGAAGACGAACGGAATCCTCCGCTAATCTCGTACCGCCGCCACGGTATCGACCTCAATACTATCTCCTGCTCGACTTCGCAGCCACATTACATTGCCCTCGGTGGTTCACATCTGTACTGCTTTCTTCATGATCGGCGGATGCTCGGACGAGATAGGTTACAGGAGGCCGGCCAAACATATACCCGCATTCCTTTAAAAGAGCCAGACGATGAAAGTCTTGCCGGGGCTACAAAGTGCGTCCGCCGTTTTGCACCTCGGATGGGGATGAACTGGGACAAAAGGATGATAAACTCGCATGTTACAGCGTGCAAGATATCCGACGCCAATCCGAATGAGGTGGTTGCTTCATGGTCTGGGGACGGAGTATACTTGTTTCACATCAATCAATCACCCCATCCAAATGAACTGGGCATCGGGCGCGAACCTTGGGATCCCAAGGAAAGTTTGAGGCAGAGACGAGCGAAACGGGAACGTGTTGCGAAAGCACGAGCTCGGAAACGGCGGCGTAGCCGTTCTCCATCTGTGGCCTCCTCTGAGGATGTCGTGGTTGGGCAGAGTATGAGGAAAATCTGTAGCCTGGTGGCTGAAATCCGGGGAGAACTCTTTGGGTACTCTTCATCCAACTTTGAGGTCGATAATGCAGGCCAGACAGCGGAGCGGAAGAAAAGTTACGATGCTGCTCTCGCCCTTGCACACACGGCACTGAAGCGGATCCATCGGTCCATAGAATATCTTGACCAAAAGGATATCGAGGTCCTTGAAATGTTAGGTGTGACACGAAGTCATTCAGCACTTCAGTCTGAACGGGCGCGGCGTTCGGCTTTAGCTAAGAATCGGCGGAGAGCTCGAGCTTTTGTCATGGCTGCTGGATGTATAGCGCGAGCAGTTGGGGGCTTTGTAGAAGGAATTGGAATAGGAGTCGGTGCTTTTGGAACAATCAGCAATGGTTTGAACGAGGCTACATCATTCAGATACCGGTTCTTGAACGCTATAGTTGCGTTTCTAGATTCTGGAGTAGATGGCGTCAAGGAACAAGCCGAACTGCGTTATCTCGAGGAAGCAGAGCTTGAAGATGCGGAATTTGAGACTTCAGAACAATCACCACCGCCACCACCACCATCTGAAGAGAAACTCGATAGCTATCTAACAGCGCTCGAGAGAGGTGCTCAACCATCGCCGATTCGAGACGTGGATTCCAATGAGCATCTATTCGATTCCGAAATTAACATGGTTAGGGCGTTTAGACGAGCGCTTGAGATTCATTCATCGGAAGCCGCCACGGCCGGCAACACGGCAAACAAATTTTGGGGAGAGAGGATTGCTAGGGCTGTCCTGATGAAGGAGGGAGAAGCCATTGATTATTCGTTTGTGGAAGCGGCATTTGATGGTGAAGATGGTCCTGAAGTGCTATTGGAAGACACTCCAGGACCCGAACAGGTACCGAATACGTTGCTTGCGGCTGATGAAGGGGACGATGGAAGCGATGCCGGCAATGAAGACACGGACATGCCATTGTTAGTGGAAGAAGGCGACTCGGAGGAAGAGGATAGCGATGACGACGACGACGACGATGATGACGACGATTACGATAACGCTGGAGATGAAGACATGGGATCCGAAGATGAAGGAGATAGTGAAGATGAAGACGACTTTTGGTATCGAAGGCGGCGGAACAATCGAGGACCTGTTGAGGGCCATGCACCAGTCTGGCAACACACCAAGGTCTATCGAGGGCACTGTAAGTTGAATGCGTCCTCTCTAGACATATACTGATGCGGAATCAGGTAATGTCCGAACTGTCAAGGACGTCAATTTCTTCGGACTCAATGACGAATACGTCGTCTCGGGCTCTGACTGTGGTCATCTATTCATCTGGGATCGAAACACAACGGAATTAGTGCAACTTCTGTTCGGTGACGACGAGACAGTGAATGTTGCTGTTGGGCATCCTTACGAGCCACTCCTAGCAGTCTCCGGTATCGACCACACGGTCAAGTTATTCTCGCCGGACATGCAGTTGCAACGTGAGTTCGGGGAAAGAACAGGAGCCGACGAAATGTCCGAAAAGAGCTACAGCGGCACAGCAACCCGGAGGAGACTTCAAGATAGCCATCGCATCATGGGACAAAATGCTGTTGCGAGCGAGACGGGAGTGGGAGTGGCCAATGCGGTTATTACGGTGAGTCTCAGTGGTGTTGCTATCAGTTTTGCGGATTGGCAGGCATTGTGGACAAACAGGTAACAGCGGCGGCGGCAAACTGTGAGGTGTCTATTTTGGACATGCGGCGCGTAAGTGCTTTCTTAGGAAATTGGAGGGGTTTCCATCGTTTGTTGGCCGCCGGTGATTGCTTGTATGTCTGGATTTCCTATCATATTTGACGCTGGGATGTGGCTGCCGCTGTTATTCTGCTGTGTTTAGTGGGGCTGTGTGCATGCTGATTGTTTATTGCGGCACAGAGGGGAATGCTCGCACAGCTGGTGGAGGGATTGCGGACTGAAGGTGAAGGCGAGGGAGGTGGGCCGCCGATTATCGAGGGTGGTGATTGTCAAGTAACTACGATCCTCCCTTTTACAAGTCATAGTTGCTGATTCGCAAACTCCAGGTTATGTGAATTCCATTGTATGGGGCGGCACAGGACGCCGTTGGCGAAAGTGATCATTACTCTACTACGTTCATTACTGGATAGTCTGACGGAGATTGGGGATGAGGTAGGCTCATTTGTAAATAGGCAGCCAGGCGTGAGTGACATGTGGGTTCGGAGCCATGTGTTTGGCTCTTCTCTACGACGTGATGATGTTTTATGTGCATTAATTAATTAATTCCCCAGAGCTTAACACCCTTTTGGGATGCACCTTGTCTTGCCTGCCTGTCTGCTATTGGTCTGATGCGGCGAGTGATGTCGGATGAGGGCCTTGGCGCTGGCTGGGCTTGGCCGATTGGGCTGCAAGCGATGGGGCACCTCCTCTCTCTTCCCTCAACCGCCCGTCGACCACCCCGATTTGGGTATCTCTATTTTCCGACATAATAAACAACTTGTAGAGAAGCAGACAGGGCTGATCTGATTGACCGAGCTCACAGGTAGGTAGGGAAGGTAAGTCAGCCGTTACTCTATTCTGCGGGGGACGAGGGAGAAGGGTGTGGTGTCGTCGTCGTTCATTCGTTTCGCTCCTTTCTCGACAGTTCTTACTCCGCTTCTTGCCTTCTCCTCTTCTCTCGCTCCTTTATCTCCACTACCCACTACGACGGGACAACCCTACGATACCTACGATAATGCCGTTACCTGTTCCTTCACCGACGCCAGCAACTCCGAATACTTCCTCCTCGTCGGCTTCAACCCGGCAGCCGCGACCGAGCGGTTTACCTACTCCCTCGAAGCGACCGCCGAGTGCAGCCTCATCTGTTGCTCCGACCTCGGATCCGCCGTCCTCATCGCCCACTTCGCGTCTGCCGTCGTCTCCATCTCGGTTAACACGACCAAGACCCAGTACAATGGCGTCAAGACAGAGCAGCAGTGATAATGACCCCAATGATCCTTCGGAATCGGATACCTCACGAATGCCACCACCAGTTGCTCCAACGAGGCTGACAAAGGAAAGGGCTGCAGTTCGGAGGACAGCTGGCACGAGAAATCTGAAGGACAAGGATGATGCAAAAAAGGTGGAGAGGTCAATGAGTTTGAGGAGTGGGACAAGGTCGAGCAGTATTTCGACTATTGCTACTGCCAAGTCGAAAGAGGATGGAGTAAGGGAAAAGGCTCCGCCACCGACAGGAAGGAGCTTGAGACCCAGGAATGCATCCAATGCTACCACTGCGAGCACAGTCACGACTGAGAGGCCGAGGATAGCGTCGACTGCTAGTAGGACTTCTGCTACTGCGAAGAAGGAGACTGCGTCTACAGCTAGGGAAAGGAGTATTGCTACTACTGCTGCAACTTCGAGACGGCCGCTATCTATGCATGCCGACTCGACTTCGCCATCACCACCTACTTCATCAGCATCTACGGCACCTCGAAAGGCTGCAGCGCCGTCAGTAGGTAATGTGAAAGCACATAGGCGGAACCTCTCTACCCCATCGGCTGCACAAGCTCCTCCACAAAGACCAGGAACAGCAGCTTCAACAGTCAGCAATGTTTCCAAATCCCGCCGACCTCCTTTCTCAACGCTACGACAAGATTTCAATGCTCCCCCAGCACCAGCAGCACAACCATCTCGAAAATCCATGCCCCCACCTCCACTCGATCCCGCAACAGTCCATCAACAAGCACAGCTCCTCCAATACACCTGTCTCTACTCTAACTCTCACGCTACATACGCGCAGCTCACAGCCTCGGCCACCGCTAAGCTGAAGCGCCGCTTCGATACGCTAGCCCGAGAACACTCACGTTCTCGTGAGCAGCTAGCTCGACGGCAGAGACTGCACGACATGACAGGCCTTACCGCCGTCGTCGAGTCCCCAGCCGTAGGCATAACCGGGAAGCGACGAGAGACAATGCGAAGCCCGGAGGAAAAGATACAGGCGTTTTCGGAAGCTATTAAGAAGCTTGAATCTCTGCAGCAGAACGAGCACCGCAGCCTCGCAGGGGTATTTGGCGAATGGATTGCGGGCTACTCCCCGCCGAGTCCTGGCATCGGAATGGATCGTGGCGGATGGGTGGATAAACGCGGACGGTGGATCGATGGGCTTGGAGAGGACTGGAGACGCGAATGTCTTTTCACCTCACGAAAAATCGAAAGCGCGGTGAAGGCGATTGAAACAGTTGTTAGTGCAGTTATGATGGAGGAGGCAGGTGTCGTGAGTGTCGTTAGCGAAAGGTGGATGGATATTGCAAAGGGAATGCTGGAGGAGAGTCAGGGGATGCTGCAGGTAGAGCAAAACGTGGTTAAAAGGGAGCGACATGCACTAGAAGACGTGGTTGCGGGTGCGGGCGTGGGCGTGGAGGAGGAAGAAGGAGAGGCGGAGAGGAAGGGCGTGTGGGTAAAAGAGCGAGCGTGATGGGCTGTTTTTTCTTGCTTTCGGGCGGCATTACTTTTTTTACCTTTCTCGCATTCTCTTCTGGCTGGATTCTATACGTCATGACGGTTATGATGATGATGAAAGACTTATTTTCGCTACTACCTTTTTTTCTTTTTTCTTTTACGGATTCCTTTCTAACGGTGGTATGAATTTTTTATGCATCATCTCTATTTTTTCCTTTTTCCTTATGGGGTGGCACTCCTTTTGCCTTAGGGATGTATGAAGATGAACGAGAGGGAAGGGGAAGGGGAAGGTGAGGGGGAAGGTGAGGGGGAAGGTGAGGGGGAGGTGAGGATGTAGATTGATTGAATGAAGAGATGATCATGAATTATGGGACGCGTTGTGGACGTGCTGCGGTGATGCGAGTGCGGGTATGTGAGTTGATACGGTTACCGGGTTTAAATCCCGCGCACCATGGCGGATATAAATAGTCCCCTGCCGTCCGCTGCTGCGGGTGGAGGTCTCGGTGTACTCCAATCGGGGGTTCTTGCGAGATAACTACTGCTTCTGAGCGGCGGCCTCAATTCGATGGTAGGAACTGACGAACGACAAGTGCATAACACGCTGGGTTTGTCACTCTGGAGGTGGCACATTGGGTAGGGTTATCACAGCACTGTTTTTATCGACCGTTCAGTAAAAATGTTGACTCCACGAATTGAGTTTGTAAATTCAGTGCAGTTGCAAATTCACGGCGGCAAAAAAACTTGGACGACTAGTACGGTCACAATTTTGTAAGCTGTGGAAGTGCGAGAACTGAACACTTAGCTTATAATTGGCGCTTCAAACGCAAGGCAGGTGCTGTAAACACTCGGAGTCACAGTCTTGAAACCGTGGTAGCCGCTTCCCCGCATTCTATATTGTAGCTTTCTCAGTATAGTTGTCAGGACCTGTAAAACCCAAGATACAATTAACCTTGTTAGAAGATTATGGTGCTTCAAAACGCTAGGTGCTTCAAACGCTAAGAAAGTGCTGTAAATACAAGTTCCAGCTGCAAGTTCGAACCTGTAGTAACTACCTCTTTTGCTACCTATACTCTTGTCCTACTGCGGAGTAAACTTCACCAATTCTGCTGCTTCGTCTCATCTTTTATTCTTCAGGGTACGTCTACAAGACGGAAAGTGTGAGATTGCCTTCTCAGTACGATCGTGGTTTCCAAGGTCTCGTAACACATTCCAATATACAAGAGTTAGTTCTCTGGATTAATTGGAACTTCAATGTCAGGCGTGGGTGCTATAAACATCTGTAGTCGCGGGCTCAAAACCTGTGACAATCACTCTTTTGCAACGCTGTTGTCCTGCTGTGGGGCTCACCTGGAAAACAATCAGATGTACAAGAGCTGGATAATTAGCTTAGCTGACAGAGCATGGTGCTTATCCGGAGAACAAGAGTAGGCTTTTAGGATGGTCAACTCGTGAAGGGAGGACGTGGGGATATCTAGATGCTATGTATGGCATAGCCTTTCGTATGGACGGGTGAGAACTACAACAGTATTGGACTATTGGATAGGGCCCGGACACAAGCTAGTCTAATAGTGCAATTATATTATAGTAACCAACTTAATCCCTAAATCAACCTCACGAGCAATTTTACACTTGTTTCTATCCAGGAACTTCAAAGTCGTTCTTATTCTAGATATCAAACAGAACAATTCGTCATATCATATAACCACTAGCCCAGAACCGCTGCTTCTACAGCGGAGGTGCGCATATAGTCCCCCAACGTTAACATTGCAATATACGCATAACGGATTCCGAACACATAAATAAATAAAATATCATGCATAGAAATCATATATTGTACCATTAACTGTACCATAAACTGGATCATTAACTGTACCATTAACTGTACGAGGCTGGGAACAAAAGTCGTTGGTAGAGCATACGCTTGCGCGACAACCACCACCGCCACACGAAAAAAATGCCGTCTACTCCACCACCCAAACCACAATTTTAGAGCTCAAATGCAACTCCCATTTGCATTAGAATGTAGTTAATTCCGCTTTTAGACCTCTTGTTTGTTCTCTTCTTTTGTTGTTGTGGAGAAATATGACTTTTTGTGTGGTGGTGATGGTTGCGCTGGGAACGACCTACGAACGACTTTCGTCTCCAGCCTCGTACTATTAATTGATGAATCTGGATTTTCCCGCGGGTTCTCGAGATCCGTCCTTTTCGTTTGCTTCTTAACGTGCCACCCATATAGGACGAAAACTATAATGGTCAACGTTACCGATAGAATGGCCCAAATCCACAAGGTCCTATTCGAATTACTGAGTTGAAAATAAGGAAGAGCTAAAATCGCCTAGTATTTCACATTTTTGTCAGCGCTCTGGAATACTATTATGCACAATGGCCAACTGACCGCAATGCTGGTCGCAGGAAGAAAAGCCATGGCCATTACTGCAATGGATTTCATTGCAATGCCGTCATCTCTTGTTAACTTCGCGAGCTGATATGTATTGACAGCATCTCCCCGGTTGATGCGGAGGATCTCCCGAAGGTCATCACCATTGGAGATCTGTTGCTTGTCGTGATCCGCTTGTACCGAATGATACAACTGTTTGCGAAGCAGTGAGGACAAGCTCGTGATGCAAGTGGGAAGGTGGAATGGACTAACTAAGGCCAAAGTATTCTTCAACTTCTTCGCTAATTCGTTCTGCGTCCTTGCAATCGTGTCTACCTCTGCAAGTTGCTGTTTCAATGCCCTGTGGACTTGATCTTTCTCATGAGCTTGTTGATTTGTCTGGTGAGCAAGATCATCGTGCTGTTGTATCAATTCCGAGACTACAGACGTTATCGTTGCAAGCTCGGATCCGTAACGAAGAATGTGGGCAGTCATGGCGTGGAGCGCCCGGTGAGTTTCTACACTAGTGCTGTCGATGAAGACGCCGCGATTCCTTTCAGATTGTTGCAGCATTCTTTCTTCGATATGTTTCTCCTGAAGGCAAAGTTAGCATCTTTTCGTATTACAAATAAGAGGATGGGTAATTACGTGAGCAATGAGCTCTTCGGCGAAGTGTAGAATCGCTCCTTTCCACCATTGCAGCACAAGACTCACATAAACCAAATGTACCCAGAAGGGGTTCCTATCTATCATTGGGGTACCACCAGCATCTAATGCATGCAAAATACGATGCTGTACGTGTTCCACAGGCTCTGATGAACGGGAATGGAAGTTGACGCAGATCACCGTCGACTTTCTGGAAACACAGTCGTATCTGAAGTATACTCCAATCTCAAAGCCACGGATGTCGGTTCTAATCTCATGCAGGTGAAGAAGGTGAAACGGATTCATTTGGTTGCGGCCCGACCAGAATTCTTTGTGGGCTCGAATTGGATCGATGCACTCCATGGAAATTCGTACAGGCAACATATACCAAAAGTCTACAACACTGTGGTCAACCTCCGTGATCCATTAATCTATCTAGACTAGACTATTGGGGGATCTCACCGTATATCAGAGAATTCTTCTGTTCACTTTGCAGAAACCGGCTACCGAAGTGGAGTAGGTGCTGTTGGTACTTGAGAATTGCTTCAACAAATGCTAAAGGAAGGTTGTAGCAAGTGGCCAGTCGTTCAAACACTCTCGCGGATATCCGAAGATGCTTATCCCCGTTCATGGTGATATAACTAGAACATATAGCATTAGTATTTGACAAGTAACAATGCAGCGGCGCAGATGATGGATGGACCATCTTCGCTTATCTATGCGATTGTTGCGTATTGGGCGACATACAAGAGCTGGAATAGAGGCACGTCCTGCGTGACCTTGAGAGACAGCATATTAGCTTGGGTTTGTTCGGCGAAAGACCCTACGGATATCATGTAGCCTTACCGCCAAGCATCCCAAGAGTTCTCTGTCACCATACTGGAAAACTTCTGAATTTTTCCCGCGATCATTGCAGGAGTTTACGACCAAAACGTCGGTTTGGGGCCCAAACACTCTTTGCGCAAGCTGGCTATGAATCGAATGCTGCAAGGCAAGGCCGTCATTCCTGGTCGCGGGTGGTAAGCCAAATAGAATGGGCTGCAAAGGACTGGTTGATTATCTACAATTCAGGCATATACGTCTTGAGTGCAAATGGCCATTGATCCCTATCCGCCTTTTTTGGGTAGGTAATCTGCAGATTTGTATGCGAAAGTGGCGATTTGCTGCGTGGTCTCGAAGAGTTTCGGTGAGGAGTAGACTCTCGCGCTTGGGCTGTTGCATTATGGTAGATGTATATGACACGGGAAACGGTGTCCACAGTGCTGCTTTGGCAGCCAATATTGGCCCTTTGGTGGAATGGCCATTGTGGTTCTGACATCTGCTGATATATACTAGAAAACTCTGACGTGTATGAACATGCAAAGAGCCCACAGCAGGGAGGGCTTAGCCGTATTTTATTGTTTCCATTGGATCCATGAATCTGTGCGACATGATATGTGACAGCCTTGTTCTCGGTTGTCGCCTCGATAAGAACATTAATGCGGGGGATAAACGTTGGTCAGGTCTTTAGCCGGGACCTCCCGGCAATCACACAAGTGCACGTTGGTTGTCTCTTGATCGTCTATGAACCATTGGTGCACCGGTCGCAGCTTCATGTCTCCACCAGACTCCACAATCCCACTCCTCGTCTACCCAGATCCGAAGACACGCAGCAAGAGCAACTTCGATAGACGCGTCCTACTCCTCAACAGTTTATTCCCTGGATCTTCCTTTCTTTGAAACAGATGTAGCTATGGCGCACTCGTGTCAAACTGAGAGCGACAGCGTATATTACGAATGTTATGAAGATTACAAAGATTATGAACATTCTCAACAGTACGAACATTGCAAGGAGGTATGTGCTCAGTTTTTTCAAGAATCATATACAACCATTCTTACTTTCCTTGCTATCAAGGATTTCCGCTGGCGACCTGCTTATAGCTCCGACAACGACTCTGATGGCGAAGATGGGCCCCCTACATTGTGCGCAGAAGTTAGATCACATTCGAGCGATCGCCGACCGCAGCCAGCTGTCAAAGACTATGTCCCTACCGGCACCCCAGAGGGAGTTAAGCCGCATTCGAGCAATTACCGGCCACATACAATTGTCGAGGACTATTCACCTACCAGAGAGGGAGTTAGATCGTATCCGAGCCATAGACGGCCACATCTAGCTGTCAAAGATTTTGTTCCTACCTCGGAGGATGTTATATTGCGTCCAGTCACCAGAGACCATGCGCCTGCGCCTGTGGACAATCATCTGCAGTTGAGATCCTTTATTCCACACTTAGCTAACAAAGACTACGCGCTACCGTGGGGAATATACGACGATGGAAGTGACAGTACCTATGGGTCAATGGCTGGTTTTTCACCGTCTCTGGCGCCAGACTACTTCAGAAACCGCAGATATTCCGAGGTGTCTGATTTCCGAGCTACCCCGATCAGAAGAGAGCGGTCGCGACTGTCAGAGGGACCTGGGTGTTTTGGATTCGGGTCGCCACCAGTGTTAGATCAACAACTATCGGCGGATGAGGATGGACAAGGATCCAGAGGGACCTATATTGGGTACTTAACTCCCGTACATGGTGTCAACCACACCCACAATAGACGCAGACGCACCAAAAGCGACGGCAGGACGTCAGTCACAGAGCCTAAGGGTACCTATATTGGGTACTCAAATCTCGCACGGGGCCGGAGTGCCAATAGTGCCCACAATAGACACAGACACACCAAAAGCGACATCAGGACGTCGGTCATAGAGCCTGAGGGTACCTATATTGGGTACTTAAATACCGCACGGGGCCGGGGTGTCAATGGTGCTCACAATGGACGCAAACACACCAAAAGCGACAACAAAACGTCGGCCACAGAGCTTGGGGGTACCTATATTGGGTACTCAACTTCCGCACGGCGTGTCAATAGCGCCTATAAGGAACATAGAACATAGGCACGCCAAAATCGACAACAAAACGAAGCGTATATTTCGCAATTCTCTGGGCGTATTCCGGGCGTATTCCGGGCGCAATGCTTCAATGGATGTCACCGACCACGAACGATATGCGTGACTGCAAAGCTGGGGGCGGGGTGAGCTGGATACAAATATCAAGTGCTATTCTTTCTAGTTGCTTTTTTAATGATTGGAGGTATTTGTAAGTACGGGTCGAAGTCTTAATATAATGTACGTAAGGTCTTCTATGTTTTGGAAAACTATTTCTACTTTTCTCAGCTAACGTTATAATGAATTTCGTTATTTTTTCAGTTAACTTGATAACGAATTTCTTTATTTTCTCGGCTAACTTTATAATGAATTTGTTTATTTTTTGGTGGAACTCGGGGCGCACTCTGAAACGGGGTGGAGGTCGTTCACATTGTAGATAAACTTCATAGGATGCATGTGTGAGGATTGGGTTGATCTGGCGGTCTTAAATGTGGGTTATGAAAAGAACGAAGTTGGGAGTTGTTGTAATCATCTTGTATTCAGCCGCTTGCGGCTATGACATACATCTTCCTATAAATCCTTTTCGCTCCAATGAAAAACACAAAGTGAAAAACAAAGTAAAGTTGCGAACCCCATCCACTACCCTCTTCCCCTTTACGAAGTTGGGGGTAACTGCGCTCGCTATCCCATCGAAGGGCGAAAACGCCCGAATACCTTGTCCTGCACTAAAATTACGCTATGATGGCCATACATCAATCTGAGGTGAGGTCGCGACCGCCCAATCAATGACCTGCTCAAAACCCTTAGATTGAACTTAGTGCAAGACAACATATTCGGATATTTTGGCCCTTCGAGGGTCGATATTTGATCTTAGAGCGTATGGGGTTCCTGGAATATTTCAAACCTGGAGGTCTTATCTATATCAACCGATTATGGACAGGCTGGTTAGCTTTCTTCCACCAAATATACGGATAGCCCCTTGTTACAGAGAGGATCAATCAAAGTTACGTACCTAACATATCTAGTAAACCGGAGGGAAGCGGGAGTAGAGTTTCCGCATGGTATATTCCTGAGTTCAAAGCTTTCTAGCCAGCTTTCAGCAGTGGGATAACTTTTCGTTTGAGCGGGGCGAATTATCAACATTAACAGTTCATTAGGGTCTAGGGTACAAGCTAGTTCTGATAAAGTGTGACTTTAACCAGATTAAACTTCGTGCGCTTCCGGCAGTTGGCGCCATGCTTAAGCTTAAGTCAACCTCACTGCAATTCCTCAAGACTAGGCATCTCACAGCCATCGCTAGGAACTTCAAAGTCGTTCTTATAATAATTCTATATATCTAGAAGGCTAGAAAACAACCAAATCCATATGATCCATGATTCATACCCTACTGATTACAAAAACGCCTTCAGGGACCGTAATCATAAATCCAAGTCTATTCCTATCATGACGCATCTCTCACGCTACAAGCAATAAGCATTCTAGAAAGCAAAAACAACTACACTGCAAAACAAGAGCTAGCCACAATATGCACCCACATAATCACCACATGCCATTCAATCGGTCCATTCGACGACCCAACACCCACTAATATCACCGAAATATTCAGCACCCCCGCCATCATCGCGCCCACCTCTGACAAATAAAACAGCACTGTCAACCCGCCTTCATAAAGTATATGCCGCATCATAAGGAACACACAAACACCTAACCACGGAGCCGAAGTCGCAGAAACGATCCACAGTTCTCGCTGCTTCCATTGGTAGAGCTTAAACGCACCCAGAACTGTCAGAGTCACCACCACGGCTTCCCCCAAAAACGCAGCCCAAAGCACCCATCTCAACACATCCGGTATGTCCGCCTTCTTAAACCCCAACTTCGTCCTCAGCGCCTCCCTCCATACCCACGCGAGCCAGCTGAGAGTATGTATGATCACAACCCTGGGTGCGGAAGTCCCCGATTTCCCCATCCGCTTGTGGTATGTTCCCGAAAATATGCCGCAATTGTAGGCGTCTTCTTCCCAGCGAATGCGCGATCTGCCGTTCCACGAGGGCGGCGTGCCAGCGTCTCGGAGTGAGTAATCGTTGGTGTGCGGTTTCAGGAACATCAACCCGATTGTTGTCGCTAGGCTGGGGTTGATGTTTGTTGCCAGGATAGTGAAAAAGGTCACGATGGAGCCGGATGCTAGGCTTGCAACGTAGCTGGTCTTCCAAGATTTTGTCTGCTGTCCGTCCACTTCCCAGCTGCCATTGACTGTGAGCTTAATCATCGTTTCTGTTCGGTTCGCTTCCAGATCGCCGCGAGCATGCGTTGGTGGAAGGGTAAGATGCAGACTGTCTGAAGACAGTTTCCCCAGCTTCCACAACAATATGCAGGGCATGAAGGGATTCAGTTGTTTCAGATGGGTGTGCTTGGGGACCGCCGTGCTCCCGGGAATACAGAAGCATTTGACATACGCAAGCATCCAGGCCAGCTTGTCCGCAGCCAGATGATCGGCTCGCACGCTCGCTCCAGGTGAGACCTCCGTTGAGAGTTCGCATATCGAGTCTTCGAGATAGATCATCATTGTGCATTTAGATAGCGGGTGACACAGCTTCTCATAATCCCTCTTCGTTTCATCGTCCCATCTGAATTTGGGAGCCTTCATTTTCTTGCAGAGGAAATTGACAGCGTAGTCCAAATCGGCAGCAACGGGCTTCTTGTCGTTCCATATAACATTAACCAGGGACCCTTGGTAAATTCTAAGTCCTCGCCATAGCTTGACGAACGTTTCGAGATCAGAGGGCTTTCCCATGCCGTCGAAAAGCATCTCAGTTGCTTGTTCATAGTGGAGGTTGAGGTCGATAACATCGGTAAAGGAGATTGTGTATTTTAATTCCGAGTCCGTCGACGCAATTACGATGTTGGAACGATCGACTTTGGCGGCTTCGGGTGTGACTATCAACGTATCCCACTCCTGGACGATACACTTCTTTCCGGCTGCTGCGTTCCAGGTACTGGCGAAGACAATGGATTTGCAGGTGGTGCCGATGTGTGATGAAGCCCTGAGCTTTCTTCGCACCCAGGGGATTTTATGCAGAAGCTGGGAAGCTGGGACCGTTGGGAGGGCGTCGTAGTTGGTATCGCAGATGCACTTCAGGCCGAGCCACATCCCAACGAGAAGTGTGAATGCACCAGCTGGCCAGCGTCCTAGTTCGGCAACTGGTTGTTGGGAGTTGGCTAATGTCGCTCCAGCTATGATAACTATAGCCACTAGAATGCGTGAATTGGGGAGAATGTGTGGCCACGGCATTGTTGGGAAGGAGCCGGTGGGTTGAGTCGATTGTGTATCGTATAGGTAAAGTTTATAGAGGTAGATGTAGGTTGAAGATGAAATGATAGAGGTAAAGCTTTTAGGAGAGAGGGCCGTTGGTATATGGACCACTTACGCCAGAGAAACACAAGTGGGTCGAAGATATGAACTTGTTGTCAGTATTCAAGCCCGGTGGAGGACGAGAGTCTGCAATTCATTATATATCATTATTATCTCTGTGGGCTATGCCAAATTTCCACTTTTACAACGACAGATCATTTGTTCTGCTGTCAATCTTCTCGTTAGTTCCGTCTTCTTCAAGCTGCATAAACTCATGCAGGTCTCAGATACAGAGTTCCTACTCAGAGAGCGAACTAAAACTCGAGGGAATTGGCAGGATGTTTTGACAGCAGCTGATGATGATCAACAGTGACGCCAACTGGTCTGCATCATGTTGATCGGCCACCGCACGAACCTACGCCTTGATGCCTTACTCAGATCTGGAAGCAATTCTGGAAAACCCACGCGTGTCTTAGACGGGAGTATTCGGGGAAGAAATATGGGAAACATGGGAATTTTAGTTGGTTACATTTCGTTCTGAGTAGTTTAATTGCCATTTCAGGTTCTTCTCCGACTTTACTTCCATATATGCATACACCCCGAGTACCGCGTCAGTTTAATTGTTCATATGTTTTATGCTGTTGATAGCAACAGTACCATACACACATGAACGCAACTGGGCGGCCGAGTTGTGCTTCTGTTATCATGTACGTTTCTGCGGGCGCTTACTTTTGTGAGACACGGGAAGCGCCTTTGCAGAAAACTATATGGGAAATTTTACTGATCGTTTCGTTGGCAGTCTGAAGCTGCTGTGAACGAGGTTGACCGCGCTTTACTGTCGGTGTAGAGCTGAGGAAAAACATACAACGAAGTCGAGGTCGAAACAAGAAAGTTGTACATACCAAGCCAAATACCCGCAGAGCCTTCATCAGAAAAAGCTTACCAGAGACTAAAAATGGCACTATTATACAGGCTAGTCTCGCTACGTATAGCATTAACTTGGAAAAATCGAGATTTCCACAATGACGGGATTTCCTCACGTTTGTCACTTTCCTGAATCGGGGAGGGAATTTACCTGTAACTAAAAAGAATTCAATATTTCTGAGGTAACTATTTTAACTACTTAATTAGTTAACACAACAAATTGTGGAGCGGAAAATCAGCTGATCGAAACAATCTGCGTGCAGGCATGAGAAACCGATATCTGGCCTTGTGAATGCTGTTGTCTCTGTCAAAATCTCTCTTGGGTAAGAATCAACACCTCTGCATAGCTGCTTGCGCAATTTTCAGCTTGCATCGATTCGTGTCCTCTCAGAGCCAACGAACAGTGCTTTGTGTTACAGCTTTGAATCGATGCGCTCGAAATCCGTCGCTCCCCTGACAGCGGACTTGCTGACAGTGGACTTTCGACCGTTGAGAAAATCTGGAGAACCCAATAGGTTCATGTAGTCCCACGTATGGGAAGATGTCTTTTTCAGCACGGCAACTTCCGTTAAATATTTCACCGCAAACAGAAACAGAGCTCCGGGTGGCGAAAAAGACTATAGGCTTTTTGCGAGGCTTTTTGCGAGAAAATGACATGACAATAATAACAGTCTAGAGTACGATATTTAACTTCCGCTATGGCGGTTGCCCTGCCACCTCCTAAATCAAAAGATTTAGGTCGCCGATCCAGATTTTCGCCTTAGAAGCTTGGGCCTTGCAAAATGCACTGTTGCTGTGTCCAGTTATAATAAAGGAAATGCAATATTACAGAATAGTACTAATGAGAAGTCACTGCGCCTTATTACGCAGTAACCCTGTCCCCCCTGTGGCTGTACGCACATACTATATATTCTAGCTCAAACTACGAATACTTATCGATGCGAGGCCATGCCGTCTAAGAGGTAGTCTTTATCCGTAGGCTCTTGTTGTCTATTAATGCCTTTATTTGGACGATATAAACCGATAATCAAGGTTAAGCAGATGGCTTTGATTGTGTGTTGAATCTGTCAATGGGTGGACGAGGGAGAGCTATAAAAGAGCTGATGGTTTAGCTTAGTTGTCAAAACATGATACTAAAAACACTACGTGCTGTAAACACCAGAGGTTCAAGACCTCATGGCGTTATAATAGTCAAAAGCGCAGGTTTAAAACCTGCAACTAGATAGTGTTCAATCATTCTTTGTTCCCTTGTCTTTATGAGCAGGTAAACAGTGCTTTTAGAGCGTTTTTATACAACCACTACATGAATATTAGTAATATCGTAAACTGGAGACCGGGAAGCGAAAGAGGGCCTCTTTATACATATTTCCTGGATAGAACACTTTGTGATTGGTGCAAAACTGGCGGACTTAATTGGACTTGAATTAATTGCGGCCTCTTCTCACCCGCCAATGTGTCTGGTCTGGTCTGGACACTGAGACGGCAAAGATAGACTCACGGAGTACTGGAGAGATACACTCACCAGGAATTGACTAGAGATAGCACTTGGCTGGCTGGAAGCTAGCTGGAGATGGTAGAGATGGAACCGGCTGGAGGTGGCAGCTCTGGGCTCCAAAAGGTGGCCAAGCCGCCATCGTATCTTTTAATTAATAAACTAGTCTAGATTGCTATGCTCCACTACTCTCGTATACCAGACTTTCCGGGCGAGCGAGGCGAAAAAGTCTGGGCACGAGAGCAATGCTCCACCGTATCAAAAGCTGTCTCTCAGATTATGTAAATGCACTATCATTGAATCCAGAAAGTAGTAATAATAATATTTTCACCGGAAAATGTGCAAATCCACTATAGGCTGCACACCTGCAAGTTCTTGTGGTCCCCTGCGCAACGCGCAGTCTATAGTGGACCTATACTCAAGTTGAAATCTACGCGTAGACCTATGGAAGTCTAAATAGCCAGGAAAAGTCTATGGGCCAATAGACCTATGCGCAGCGTTTCTAAGCGGCCAGGATTTTTGCTGTGTAGGCTTTTCAAATCGAGGCCGGGCCGCTCAGGAATACTGGCCCTATGCAAGTCTTTACAGTCAATAGCCTAAGGATTCCGCTGGTACTATATATCGATACTATTATTGAGAACACACTTGGAGCGTGCTTAAGAGAGCAGAGTGTGCTTGAGAGAGCGCCTCAGGGTGAATAGCTTTTTTTCCGCGGGAAGCTTTGAGCTGCCAGTGATTGACGCAACCAACCACTCGTCTAAGTGCTCCCACCACTGACCAGCACTGTGATTACTATCACTATCACTGCTACTATCACTATCACCCTTACAATCACTGTGTCCAGCATGGGCAGCCTAGGACCGAATGTGTGCGCATACATACGTCTAAAATGCTTGGGAATCGGGCTGCAGGTTCCGCTAAAAAACTAGTTCGGAGATCTGCTTTCCCCAAGTTCAAGTTGTTCACTGTTGCCGAAGGAGAGATGGCTGAAATTATTAACACCATTGCCAGCCCGCTCTCCAGTGGGGGCGAGCTTCCGAGCGGATCTCATGAGGGGTTGACAGCGTACTCACATCTCATCTGAAGTGGGGCAACTCCATTAGAACAAACGAACACCATCTTGAAGAGACCCTTGTCGGCAGCCATCTTCGTGGCCCCCTGGAGAACTGCCAGGAACTCTTTGTTCGCTTTGGCGATTAAGTTGATATTATCAAACACCAAAAAAGCATTCCGATTATGTTCGGCTTTAAATTTGGCAGCGGCATGTTCAAAATCATCAAACACCCTGCACCAGTGGAAGGGCGCGTAACCACCTATCTATTTATAAGCACAGAACTCAATCACGGATGAATGCTTACCAGGTTTCAACAATTGATACCCGACTATGTTGTTCAACGCCGCCATATATGCTGGAATGCCCAGCACTTTCCAATTAAGAGCTTTCTTAAAATGTGGTAGTCATATATTCCTTGCATTTCTCCGACTCACACGGTGGAATTATGACGTAGATGACGCCAGGAATCGCACCAGCAACCTTCTCGACCAACGTAGATTTGCCAGTGCTGTGGTTGCCAACAATGACATGGTGCCTCGTAGGGGCAGATGTGATGGCTTTCGTAACTGCCTTCCGAGCTTCCGGGCGTTCGAGCAGGTCGGTAGAAGCCGGGACGCTACGGTTTTCAATACCGCGTATACTGTACTCGCAGATGAGCTTGGGACGGCACCGCCTGCTGACAGGAGATTTTCAATGGGACACTGCTCGCTGACCACATATCCATTGATGGACAACAGCAAGAGTGAATGTATTACTGTCGGTGTGTAATCTGGCTCAGTGGCGCTCAGCCCTCCGTAGCCATACGGTTTATGGCTCTGCCCCTTTTCATCAACCTGAATACTAGTGCTCCTAAGCGGCCTGGCCGCTTAGGAACATTGCTAAATACTGTGAGTCTACCTTTATTCACCTTGACAATACCAGTAACAGTGGTATGGCGCAGCCTCAGAAGCTCAGCCAGAACGGGAGGTGTAATGGGCGGACCGGCAGGAAGACCATATACAGTAGATCTTCGATGAAACTCACTGCCGACAATTCTTGGATCTAGGACAGCAAAGTCTGACACTGACAGAACCACTTTTTTCGTGGGACGGACACCTTGTGCTGACCACTGACATCCCAAGCTCATCTGCAGGTACAGTATCAGATGCTGTCGGTTCTTGTCATACCAATAAGGAAACCAACATGAACAGCAATAACAGATACACTCCCAATGACCAGGAGGGCTTTCCAGTTAATATTATACCAAGTCGAACGCTTGCCGGACCCGTCTGTGCCGGCTCCATCTTTTGCCGGCACCGCCCCTACCAGCACTATCATTATCGGGTAGATAGATGGCAGCTGGGCAGTTGCCCACTTCATCCTAATCACCTCTCATCTTGTCGGCTGCACGTTTAGCAGCTCCATCATTGCCAGTTCCGTCCATAAACAGAAGTTCGGTGGGCTTTGTAAGATCGCGTCCGCTCATGTGTCGGACGCTAGGCAAAGCTTTGTAGCTTACGAGTTGAGTCCTCTCGTAATTGATAACGCAAGTCTTGCCAAAGTGACAGCATCGCGGAGAAGAGAGCAGACGAGGCGAATCATTTCGACGGCGATACGACGAGTGACTAAGGTCCTAAGCTAGTTTTGCTGCTGTAAGCAACGTCAGAAAGCGACACGGAAATAGGAACGAAGAACGACAAAACAACGAGAAAATAGAGGGGGAGGAGGAAGAAAAGAAGCGCAGGAATAACTACCTGTGTAACGTTGTCGTTAGGATGTGTAGCGGCAAGTAAAGCCCGAGAAGATCATTACGTAGGTTACCCAGGAAAAAATGGACAAAAGTCAAAAGTGTTACGTTCAGCGCCACCCGAGCATAATACACAAAAGAGTGTACGTAAGTGCAAATGCAGTTATTTGTATGAAGTCATATGCTTTCATATTAGGATATATATACAATTGACTGCATATGTCGAATTGCATTTGCTTGAAAAGTACTGGGACTGGGTATAAATTGGATTCAAGAACAAGTTGAATCATCTTATCTTTGCAGCGTCGACGCAAGCTGTTGCTCCCCGGCCCCCATGTTTGCTCCCACTATGGCTGCCATCGAGTGCTTTCTCGATGAAGAACCCGAGGAGAAATCAACATTTGTTTCCCAGCCTGACATGCCTCTGCCGAGTGATTATTGTGATGTCGAGAATGGTATAATTATCGAATCTTCGCATCTAGTTCTATTCACGAGTCTTCTGTTATGCTCCCATTACACTAACGAGCGCGGGGTTTCAGACGTGACGACCTGAATCCTTAGGTGAAGCATCAGCAAGACAGCTGTGACACCTCTTTCAAACTCTCGATGGCCTGTGATGAGGAATCAGGGTGCCTTGCTTATAAGTGTGATAACGGGATACATATTCTATGAGGAGGTGGATTTTGCTGACTCGGAGGATGTAATAGAAGTTGGAACTGATACGAGTAGAGCGCAAGGGTTCGAACGCCTGTATCCTTATTAGGCATACAGAGTTTGTATTATAGAGTAGTCTGTCAGACAGCTTGGATACAGCGTTGCGTAGCCGCCCTAGCGAGAAAAAAGGCCGTCTGACAGACTAATTGTAGAGTATACATGCTCTCGTGCCCAGACTTTTTCACCGAGCGAGCTTGTGAGTGAGGTGAAAAACAGCGAAAAAGAACGTCTGGTATACGAGTGCAGGCTCCAGCAAACATCACTAGATAGTCTGGCCTAGTTACTGCGAGGCACGTTAACTGTAGGAAAAGCAGCCTTGTTCAAATGTCTAAATCCTGGAGGAAACATCACTTAGAAAGTACCCAAGCGTCCATTCGCCACATATGTACATTGAACTCCACTCCACCCCTCCCTATGCCGCCTTTATCTCGCCATAAACCAGTCCATTCCCACCATTGAGCGACCGTTGGGGATACTCCTCCAGCGGCCATCCGTAAACGCGTTGCTGATCGAGCGGGAACAAACGATAATCGAAACTAACTGTTCGGTCGCAGAAGATGCAAAAGATCTCGTAGCCTGATCTACCCAGATGTGACGGTTTGTAGGCAGGAGAACCCGAACGGGGAGTACAGTCCCCGCATGGTTGTGAGATGGTGGGCGTGGGAGCTAACATGTTGTGATGGGTGCGGGATGGGAGAGAGCAGTAGAAGAGCCTTTTTCTGATGTGCGTATGTCTTTATGTTGATGAATTGGAAGGAAGGCTCTAGTTCTGAGGGTGTGCTAGGGGTTGCCTTTGAGGTTCTTAAGTATTCTTTGTTGTGGGTTAGTACGAAGCGCGGGATTCATTCATCCGTAGCTAGAAAGGGGGCTTTTCTATTAGAAACATGTTTGGTCCTTTGTTTGGTGGTAAAGTAACGACAAATCTAGCAAAGTATGCACCTCCCCGCTTGGTATTTGTTCCCTTCATTCATGTTTAGGGCGAGCCCCATCCCACCGTTTATCCTTCCTCTCCTTCAATCACTTAATTCATTTCACATCTCCTCCAGACCGTGCTCATCCCACGTATGGCACCCGGCAACCACGCCAACCTCAACCCGACGGCCACACCGTTTGTGCCCGGAAGCAGGATCCCCAGTTACGGACCTACCTACGTCTACAGCCTATCCCAAGACACCGCTTCCCCCGCACCGTTTCCTACTGCAACAGAGTGGCACACATCCAACAATTCCCCCTCAGGCCACAACCACAGTACCACCACCTTTCCCCAGACTCTCGACAACCGGCCAGACCTACATTCATCCAACACACGCAACATCCCTCGACAGCGTGCCCGCACATTCTCTGACCCAACCCAACCCAGCTACCTCCAGGCGCTCTCCACCGCCGTAAAAGAACGCACATCCGGGCTCTTCCAACATGAGCGGGACGAGTACATCACGAAGTGGATGCGGATCTACCACCAAAGCGAGTACTTCCGCAGCGAGGGGTGCCATCTTGCTGTCAAGGAGCGGCTGGAGCGGTTGGTGGAGCTGGAGGAGAGGTTGGAGGAAATGGAGGCTGAGATTGCGGGATTGAGAGAGAAGCGGGTGAGGGCGTTGCAGTGGCATGTGCAGGGGAGTGAGACGAAAGGGAGGAAGAGCGGCATCTCAAGGAGGGCGAGAAGGGCGACTATGCCTTGATTAGCTTCGAGGGGGTAATCTAGGTTAGTGAGAAGTCATAATCGAGACTTATGCAACTTGTATAGTATAGCACGATCTTGTGTGGGGTCGCAGCTCTACGTATGCAAAATCAAGGGTATATGCAGATATCTGGTCTGGCAAAGACCGGTCGTCTGACAGCTAATATCTCAGAATATTACCCACTAAACAATATCAGTTCGATTATCTTAGCTAGTGTTCTAACACCAGGTGCTGCAAATGCCTGATGTGGTTTCGAAACCTGTGGTGCCCTAAACACAGATTCGAGGTATAACACCAGGTGCTATAAACGCCAGGTATGTTCAAAACCAGTAGAGCTCGTTATTTTGCTATATTTGACCTATTGCTCGAAGTACAGATTTACCTACAGCCAGTCAAGTCCTACGTACGTCCGACAAGTGGCAGAATGAGTGTCAAGCAAATGGGTACCTACAATTATGTACCTATGGCACCGCGCCTAGCTTGTAGATACAAGAAGCTGTGAGGACGGAGCTGTTGAAATTGATGTTGCGTACTAAATATGCAAGTGTTTTACAGGCAACCGGCCGCATGCCAGGAATAAATCCTAAACCGCATACAACCTTCGACATGACCTACATATTGTTGATACAACCATATTTCTGGGCCCGGGTATACAATTTCCTCATCCAACACTGCTTGATCATAGACCAGATTTAGCACTTAAACCGTAGTCTCAGACTGTGTGCTGCTCGACAACTCCTATTCCATAAACCGAGAGGATGTAAAGTGTGACAAAGGACTGCCCTCCCAAGCTGTCTCCAGAAACTCCTGCTTGTTCCGTTAAAACATAGAGGTAGCTTCATGTTGGGAAGTCTCGATTAGTATTCACAGGGGCTCCTCCCCAGGACCTGCCCTGGTGTCAGTTGTTATCCATATCTGCTCTCGGTTGTAGGCGATAGGAAATAATAGGGTCGAAAAATGGTGGTGTAAAATGGAGGTACACAATTATAGTGTTTTCGTAGATACGTATTAGTCAGTCTATAAGTGTTAGTAGATATAAAGCTTGCGATAATGTACAATGTCATATACCCAGTGTGGGAACAATTGAAGGCTTTGAAGTTGTTGATAGTGGGCCGGTCGTTGTCGCAGTCATGGACATGCAAATTATGATACCAGATTGTTTGTTTATAGTAGGTTTGCTCTCAATTCCACTCACTCAGTTTGGAAATTAGCTGCTGAGTGCATTCTAGAATTTTATGAGTACCATAAACGTAAAGTGCCTGCCATCAACCGCAGCAGTCCACTGCCCCCTCTTTCAGACATTAAGGAGTGGGCGAGGTACAGTGTTTGTTCTAGATATGACAGTAAACCAGAAACAGGGCTCATCCAACGCAAGGCAATAATACAAACTTAGAACAATCTTAACCGCGCTATGAGCAAATGAACCCCGTACGTGTGCTAGAAGTTAGAAGTGAATGTTTTTAGTGATCGAAGCCTCTCTAGAACTAAGCTAATGCACGATCATGGGGTACGCTAGTCACAGAGCCGCACCTTAACGTAACTCCGGCACCACCCTCCTACAATGAATATAAGCTTGAGATTCCTCCGCATTGTCTGGAAGCCGAGCGATGTTATATAGCAGCTGCAATCTTTGGGTCCCCATCGGCCAGCTGAATGTCATTATTGGAGGATCTAGTGAAAATTTGCCAGGGTTCAGGACGCGAAAAAACTAAAAAATCGCAAAAATCCCCGCGAAAATCCCCACGAAAAAGACTGAGGGTGCTATATAAAGTAGATATTAGCATAATTCTTGCTGTCCGAATGGTGGAACCGGAGGAGTTCGAAGGGTTTTAATTGTATAGGGCTGCCGACTATCAACTGTAAATCCTTAACTCTGGATCCTTTTGTAAAGCAGCTGCATTATGTACCTAGCGAATACTTAATGTGCAAGAGGAAAACTTGAGTTGCGAGCGTTTTTTATTTCGCTCGGTACAACACGCCCTATTGTCATCTTCTACTATAAAAAAAAGAGCAAAGAATTAAGCCTAATACATTCTCTTCCCATCTAGCACCAAAGACTTTCCTCCCTTGGACCTAACAGAACACAAGGTCAACATCAAGATTCTCTTCAAAAGCCTCGCAAACGTCACCAATAAAACACGAAAAAGCACCAGCTATCCACCGAGCCACGGTATACACCCACCAGTACGGTTTTTCCTAGGATTCGTACCTTTATGAGCGAACCTGAATCACCGTCGATGGCGAAAAGTTCTTCGAGACTGTTGCACTTGACAACTCCATAATGTGCTCCATTGCGCTATTGTGTTCCTTTGCTGGGGGGCGGTCAGCCGTAGCAACCCATGTTCCAGTCGTTACGCTGCTAGCATTCTTCGTGACCCTAAAATCTACACTCGCTGGTTCGATCCACGAGTCAAGGTCCATCGCTAATTCAGAACGTTTGTCGAGGTCGCTGTTGTTGTTGTAGTCGTTAGGCCTCTCCTTCCCCAAAATCCTAAAATAACACCGGTATCGACCTCCAGTGTTGCCAACGGTGCGGACTAGTCTAGTCTAGTCTACTCAAATTTTACACTGGGATCGGTTTGGAGCTCAATTTTTGCCCACTGGTCCGGAATGAGTCTAGACTAGTGCGGACTGCCTAATCCAGCTGCGTGATTGTTGGGTCATTTCCAAGTCTATCCGGAAGCGTATGTCAACCGATGGGTGCTGCAGTGAAATCCGTGATGAGTCTCTTAACTTTCTAAGATAACACGTAGTCATGCAAAGTTTACAGGCTAGCGCGCCATATCAAACTCTAGTCCAACGCTACGTGATAATGGTATCCGAGGAGAAGCCACTCTGATACCGTTGGTCTGGAATTACTTAAATTGTTAGCACTGGACTGGTCCGCACTGCATCAGCGGGACGACCGTGTACGGTTGCGTGTGTGGCGTCATCCCCGAAGATATGGCCAGCAGTGATGGCAATGTGTCAGCGACATAGTGGTTACGGAATACGAAGGACACTCACCGCGAAGTACGCTCCAAAGTACGCTCCATTGCGCGCTCCCAAGCTCATTTGACTGTACGCCCCCATGTATGCTACCAAATACGCTCCCAAATACGCTCCCGCGTGCACTCGATTGCACACTCCTAGCCCGCTCCACACAGGGATGGGTAACAATACTTTATTCACGGCCTATACACTTGCTAGGAGAGAACTCTCTAACAATTATGATACCGGTGGTCACTAATCGACTCCATAAATCCGTACCGAGATATAAACAACGAATGGCAGTTTGAAAATAACAGGTTTTGCGTTCGAGCGATTGTCAATTGACGACTTTGGGTAACGAACCGAGGCAGAATAACTCCCAAGGCTGAATTTTGATATTCCAACGTATAACACCACTTCTTTTTTCTTTCTATAACCCATAAATCGGTCAATACCACTGGCGTATTCTTCTCATCTTCCAGAACAATCCCTGTGCCAAATTAGGTAGTATCTTGTGCATATTCTTTGTTGCTGGTACTCAGCTCGAGTCCACTCTTTATCTTATGCTTCAACTGGTTTGACCAAGTCTTTCTTCCCAATGGAAACCTTCCATCTACTATTACCAACTCCAGGTTCGTTACAATTCTTTCCCCTCATTAAACTTCCACATTCCCAGCACCAGAAGCATCTACCGCTGCCAGCAACATCGGATATAAGCATACCCTGCGGTCCCTTCTTCCCAAATTCCTCCATCCCCAGTACTCATCGCAGCATCCCCTACAGACCCCCACAACGAGCTCATAGAATGTCTTCCGCCACCTACTGCTGATCCAAACCCTACCTCTATAGACGTTGAAACTACATCCTAGGATCCTGAGGCTTCACCAAAGCGAAAGCGCTTGATGTACGAAGGGGATTACTCAACAACGACCTCTGAGGACGAGAATAGTGACGAAGGCGAGTAGGATGTAAGTACCCTCAACAGCCCTTTCCACCTCACTCTGAAGCAAACGCGGCGAATAGGAGCCGGAGGAAACACCATCCCCAAACGCAATTGCCCCAAGAAGCCCGCCGAATTCTCTACCGAAGGGAACAAGAAGCCCAAAGTTAAATCCAAGGATGCGGATAAGCACGAGCAGGAACCCAACACCAAGAAACGCCGCGTAAATCCCCCAGTTCTAGCTTCCCCAGCAAATTGTTGCTGAGAAAAGGGTACAGAATTGTCCGGAAGGGTTTACACCATCCAAAGAGAAGACGAAGGACGAGGGGAATATACCAAAGACTCTGGGGCAAAGCTTGCGGGTGGTCAACTCACTGCTACAACAAAGGCTGAGTGTGAATTCATCCTCAGTTCATTCATTGATGGCACAAACTGGAAGGAACTGGTGGGGTCAACGAAAGAGCAGTTTGAGCAGAACCTATACCCGCAGAATGTTAAGAGGCACTAGAACGACGTGGTCAAGAAAGCACTGTTGGCTCTGTACAAGGACTAGACAGCACGAGCTGCGCCGTGAATGGTACGGATATGTTACTTAAAGGAAGGATAGCGCATCTTCATAGTATGTATTATTGGATATGTATCTATATGGAAATGGGGATCCACCATATACGCGGTTAATCAGTTTGCTACGCGTTATTTAGAATTGTGATGAAGTAGAGCACAATAGCGTTGTCATTGAAATTAGAACGTACATGGTTCAAAATGCGGTATGTACCGCTTGTCCATTCACCTGACTGGATTGAATAAAGCAATACCTCATTGCTGTTATCAATCGGCCGCGTGGCCCAATGGCAAGGCGCTTGACTACGATGGTCCAATCCGAAATCAAGAGATTGCAGGTTCGATCCCTGCCGCGGTCAGTCGAATCTTTTGTCGTTATTCATAGTCCCCTCTACACGTAGAGGGCCCTTTTTTCCGCCAACAGAGACCGGATGGGAAAAACTACTATCCTAGGGGTAGGAGAGGAGGCATGTTAAGGTGATGTCAGAACAAAGTTACAGATCTTGGTTTAGACCCCACTTCCGGTGCATCTGTCAGGAAGTGTGCGTTCATTTACAATGTAAAGAGGATAGAAAATGTATTCAGATCATGAGTACCAGCAGCGCATGCAAAATCTAAGATATACTCTTCCCCGGCCAGTCTAAAAGCCAACGCACGATCCGACCACAAAAGAAACTGAGACAAAACAAAAAAAGAAACTTTTCTCTATTCCCATCCAATTAATCCATTGCCCAGCCACCCGATTCGCCAACAATATGCTTTCATTATCATTAACTGCGTCCAAAAATTACATTTACTCAGCCTCGTCATCCGTGTCGACTGGCTTCGGGGTTCTACACACACACAACTCAATTAGCACCTGTGCACAAGAATGGATGGATGGATGGATGGAAGCGTACCCCTTAGGACTATTCAACCACTCAATATGTCTCAGCCTACGTCTAACCTCTCTTTCCTTTTGTTGAGCTCTCGTCAACTTCTTCTTCTTCGGGAACTTGCGTCCCTTGAACTTCATGCTCTCGCCGCCATCCTCAGCATCAGAGTTAACGGCGCTACTCGCGGCCGACGCAGCAGCACTAGTAACCGCACTGGCCATGGCGCTGCTAAGTGCAGGAGTGTTTGTTCCACTGGCAGAAAGACCCTCAAACCTGGAGATATCGGCATCTTTCTTTGTTGCGGCAGTAACTCGGCCAGCCTCAACGACCCACTGCTCGTTGCAGAGGGCAGAGACGAACTCTTCGTGATGAGAGATGACGATGACACCGCCCTTAAAATCGCGGATAGCATGGGATAGGCCACCAAGAGATTCGCGGTCCAAGTAATTGGTAGGCTCATCAAGAACGAGGAGATGGGGGTTGTTCCACATGGCACCGGCAATGACGATCTTAACCTTCTGTCCTCCGGACATGCCACCAATCTCGTTGTGCTCTGCCAAGTCGGCGTCGAGTCCCACATCCTCGAAGTGTTTCCTGATATCGGCTGCCTCGAGTTTTCGGAAACCGAGACCCTCACGGGAAGCCTCGTGGTCATCAAATTCCTGGATAAGCTTGAAGAAACCAAGCTTCATAAGGGTCTCACGGGAAATCATGACGTTGCTCTTCGGGCCCAACCCGACCCATGATACCTCATACTGGAACGACTTCTTGTACTTCTGACGACCGACGATATTGTTGATTCTACGAGGTCCGCTGCCGTCACCGAGGTCGACGGCGGTGGCCATCTGCGCCTCTTCCTCAGGGGTGAGTTTACGGGTGGCTTTCATCAACACTTCTCGGTCGTCACCGTGAGCGTAACGCCACTGGAGGTATTGGCTGGGAGTTTTGTCCAAGTGGAACTGAAGGGGCTCCAAGGAGTGCTGAGAGAGGTATCCAACACGCAAGTTGGGGTGCTTCTCCACCTTTCCTTCCTGGGGAATGACTTCTCCGGTAAGCACCTTGATGAGAGTCGATTTACCGGCTCCGTTAGCTCCAAGGAGCGCGACTCGCGATGAGAGAGACAGAGAGCAGGTGACATTGTAGAGCGAAGGTTTAGCAGCTCCGGGGTATGTAAAGGTTGAATTTGTCATCTTCAAAATAGAGCGAGTCCGGGAAGAAACACCACTCAAGATTCCAGGGGGCGGGAACTTGAACTGAACCTTAGAGGAAGAAAGGGTATAGTATGCCTTTCCTTCGGGACGTACTTTCACGAAACTACTCGGATATTAGCACCGTTTTACTAAGAGGACGATCAGAAGCGAAATACGTACTCAGCGAGGTTACCCTTATAATAAGCAAGCTTCTTGTTCTCGTAATGAATGATATCCGTGCAAACCTCGTCCAAAAATCCAGAGTCGTGAGAAACAATCAAACTGGTAATTTCGGTATGCTTCTTGAGGTAATCTTGAAGCCATTTGACGTTGCCAACGTCCAAGTGATTGGTAGGTTCGTCCAGAAGCAAGACCTCGGCCTTCTTCAACATGGCCTCGGCAAGAGCCAACTTCATCTTCCATCCTCCAGAGAGTTCGCCAACCTTGAAATCGACACGCTCGCCTTCGAAACCAACGTTGCGAAGCACCACCTTGATCTTTTCGGTTCCGTCTTCACCCATAAAACCTTCCTGAAGGTTATCATCAACCAAAGACTGCCTGATGTACTCGACAATGGGAAGTTCGTTCTCATCGCCTTGTGATCTGTGCTCAACGAAGCAGGTACGGAGCTCGTCCTTTGATGGGAAACCCTCAAGTTTGCCCTCAGCAATGGAGCGCATGAGAGTTGACTTTCCGGCACCGTTGCGACCACAAAGGCCGTATCTGTGCCCACGGTGCAAACGTAGGTTGGTGTGGTTGAGCAACATCATACCGCCATATGCCAGCGAGAAGTTAGCATTCACAATCTCAACTTCGTTTTCATATTCGCTATCGACGATGCCAACATTGCCGAATCTCGCGTGATCTGTCGCACGCGCCCACCTCTCGACATCGGCAGCAATGCTCTTTGCACCCTCCTCCCCGGAACTCACGAGGTCCCTCAGATAGGGAGCAATACAGTCCGTTAGTCGGGACCATTCGCGAATAACAATGACTTCTCTGGCCATGGCAGCAATGTATGGCTTCACCTTGTTCTCCCATGTAGCAACTTCCTCCTTACGGAGGAGAAGGGCGGCACGAAGCGACAGCTCTCCATCAACCTCATCGACGGAGATGCGCTCACCAATCGTGTTGACCTCGTCCCCACTGGTAACGCGCATAGCCTTGACCATGACATCGTTTGCGCTCTTAGCTAATTCGCGGACAGCGGGGATAGAAGCGGTCTCAAGGACACGTTTGACACCGGGCTGCAAACGAGGTAAAAACTCGCGGGCCTCGACGGGGTCGTGGACAAGCTTGGTAAGGTTCTCCGTAACAACAACTGCCTGCCGCAAAACTTCCTGCGAGGTTTGAGGGGAGGTGAGGGCGCGCTCAAGGAGAGGTGTAAGGAGTGAGAGCACTGGGGAGGTGACGGTCTGCACAAAAGTGGTCTGACTTTAAAGCAAGTCAGTACAGGTTGCAAGATACTGCGAAAAAGGACATACCTGAGAGCATGGATTGCCTTGGCCTGGGTCTCTCTGCTGGGCATATTCATGGTCTTGATCAGGGTGGGTATATGCTTCGCCACGTCATCATTGCTCAGCAGCTTGGTCAAGCTGGTGGTGGTTTTAACGGCCGTCTTGGAAACCTACGCCAATTATTTGTCAGAATCCCAAATGAAATATAAACTGCGAATAGTGCGAACCTCAGCCTTCAGATCATGCATTCCGCTCTCGACGACGGGGATCAATCCCTCAAGCTCCCGGCCCATAACGTCCTTCAAGAAAACATCGCCCTGATCTTTCTCCGCCTTGACCGCCTTCTCCGCCATCTTTCCAATAAGCGCCAGAGCGGCAACTTTACCTTGCCACTTAGATCCAGGTGACTGTAGGTAACGTTCGGTGGCTGACAACAAACCGGAAACAAGTGCAGGCAACTTGAGACCAGCGAATAAGGCATCCACGGCATACTGAGCGCTTTCCCGAACCACAGCACCCTTATCGGCGAGGCCGTCAAAAACGATTCCAATAGTCTCGACCAGTAATACTTCAGTTGTAGGCGCCTTTGATGGGAGGGTCTCGTAGAGAGCACCATACACTATCATAGCGCTTTCCCGGCTGGCTCCGGACTTCTTATCGGCGGCAGCCTTCGCGATCTTCGGGAGCAAGTCGGAAAGAACATGATAGGCAGTCGGAGGATCTGCGGCGATGCCGTTGGCGAGAGTTATTGAGGCATCAAGAGATTCTTGAGAAGTTTTAGCTGTAAGTATGGTAGTAAAGAGGGCTTCGTAATCAAAGGCGGGTGCGCCGTTCGCGAGGGTCAAGGTGACGATGGGAGTGGGGTTTTCGACGACTCCTGGAGACATTATTGCTTTGGTATGAAAGAATCAAAAAAAAACCGATGCGAATGCGACGGAAGGAAAAGAAAATCTAAAAGCGTCAAAAAGGCGAAAAAATCGAAAGGTCGTTAAAGTCTATAGTAGCACTGAGTGGAGAGGTGTCGAAGACCGACGGCGAACTTCGTTCGTTCGCGAAGAGGAGCGTGAGGTGATGAGGTGGTGAGAGGAGAGGTGTTGTGTCGAGAGAAGGGAAGAGGGAGAGAAATTGTTCGGTGACTGCCCGGTTGCTGCTTACTGTGTGACAGAGGGGCTCAGCTCAGCGCTGTTCGGAATTTTCGAACCATGCATTTACTAAGCGACACGTGAAGGCGCTGATATTTACCTGTGAGGCTCTGCTCCTCCATCGAAAAGTGAACAGTCCTAGTCGCCATACTGAAGTTGAATGGGGCTAAATTTAGAACGCCCAATTCGCTCGCCTTAGAAGACGCAGATTTGCAGACTTCAAAGATTTTCATCTGCAGTCTGGCTCGAGTGACGAATCATGAAGTCATCTCTGAGCATTGGCTGGCTAACCTCCTTGCACCAATTGCATTCTGTGGCCAAACAGAAGAGCAGGCCACACTTTATCGGCGTCTAAGGCAGAAGCTTTAACCCCCCACCCATCAGAGTTTCGGTTACAACTACCCAAGCTCTCTCTGGCATTAGCATTCGACTTCGAGTCGGAGTCTCGCCAATCAAGGGATTCCGACTTAGGCCTGCAGCTTGTCCCGGAATGCGTTACTCGGGTGTGCTGGGCGCTTCAGATATACCACATCGACGATCGACCGGATATCAGGGTGTCCCTATAGTTAGAGCTTTATTAACCTCTGCGGTGTGGGGCTTTGGTTCTAGATTGATGATTACCATTCAACTCACTACGAGTGCGAGGCTATGGAGGTGCATCTGTTTGTGCTGACTATCGCGTCGAACACGCACATCCCCAGATTTGGAGATTGGTTGCAAACTGAGGTGGCAAATAAGAGTATCGCTAATTGGCCAACTCGGACTTCAAGTTCCAACCAATGCTCTTTCATGGGTCGCTTCGGCTGGTCGACAAGCCCAATTGAGCATTGCAACCAATTCCCAAATACGAGCGTGTATAGGATGTGTACTATCTTGGGCGGCTTCCTTTCCCCGCTATTAAAAACGGTCTGGTGTAGCATTTCGAAGATTTGGCTGACTATCTGGTTGACACCGAATTCGTAGACGTCATATCGATTTACACCTTTGGTATTACAAGCAACATTCAAGCTTCCACGGCGATTAAGTTATATGATCAGCAGTCTGCCGGCTCTGGGCCCAGTTCAATCGGCAAAATGAAGCCCCCAAAGATTCTTCGTTGTCTATTGGTCAAGGCCCCAGATGAGTCAAAAGCTCTGCTCGATGTTGAGTAACTAAAGCAGAGTGAAGTTATGGATGGGATGACTTAGGCAGAGGAGATGGAAAGACACTGTGACATTCATGGTTACGGCACAAAGGTATTGAAACAAAATCTGCTTTATCCCCGTAACTCCAAGTGTATGTATACAACTTTTTGTGGCAATAACCAGGGCCAAGCTCTGCCAATCAGACACACACACTGCTAGAAGGTGGGGACAACGGTAACTGTGATACCCGAAGCGGTTAATCTTGTAAATGACCATTGCATCAGGAGGCTGCCTGCTCAATCGTGGAAATAGCTTCCGGTTTGGAGGCTTCCGAGGGGAGTTTGATAGCGCTGAGGGCAATAGATGCAGCTCTACTGCATAGATATATATATCCACTCGAATATAAGGCACGGAACCGAAACAATTGCGGGTAGAAGGAGGGGAGCTCCCCCACCTAGCCGGCTATCTGGAGGAGGAGGGGAAATTTACGTACTGCCATACTCTAGTCAGAGTGCATGCAGAATGATTAAAACAAACAAAAACCGAAACAATTGCACAGTGACAGGGTCTCGGGTCCTCGTGCGGGAGCTACAAGTGCCCGCGGTGACTTCTGACCGAGTGATGAAAAATGAGACCTCTCTAGTACTTGACCTGGTTATTCGATTGGCTGGTATCTCTCCTTCCATCCCACGACCACAGAACAGCAACCATAGTCACACTTATCGACATCTGGAATTTCCCGCAACAGAAGCCTCAACTCGGACTCATCAGACAGCTCCGACAGCAACTGCCTCTTACCCATCAGCATTCGAAATCAAGTCTAGGTCTCGCTAATGAAGGGATTCTCCCCGTTGCCACAATTAGAACCTCAATATCTACCAAACACCTCACCCAAGAGTTGTTCAATTTCCGGCCCTGTCCCTGTCCCTGGATACGTTGCGCCGGGCGCTTCGGACATACCACTATGCGAGATCGGCGATCGGCCGGAGATCGGAATAACCCTAAAGGCCTTATTCTAATCTCTGCATGCAGTTTGAGATCCCAATTGATGGTTATTATCCATGGCGAGTGCGATGCTATGAGAAGTGCCCATTTTTGCGCTGGCTGCGACAGGAGTGGCTATCGTTGATTGAATTCTGCCTGCCGTCATTGCCGTCTTGTTAACTCGGGAGATTGCAATTTGCAACACGGCCAGCGTTACTCGAATACCTATCAGCAGACGTGATACCGATATGCACAACGAGCACATAGCGGACGCCTCTGATGACAAAGATAGATCTGTACTTTTGAGTCATGGTATCCACACCGCTGAGGCCATTAGCAGGCTGGTGCGTTGTGTTGCGGAAACGGCGGGAGGCACTCGTCGGTACTCTACTCGGGGCTCATCGGTAGTGCAGTATGCTAGGCCTGTGGCGCTGGCTTAGTAGTTGCAGGTTCGCTAGATACAACCGATAACTATAGTGTACTGTCCTTAGTAGGCAATGCTTAATATCTGACTAAAGTTCCATATGTCTAGGTACGTAACACAAACGGTGTTCGGTACCCCTTTTGTAGTATGCTCCACCAAAGGAAACACGCTGAAGTTCTCGCCAGAACTTTCTTCGTAATCGCAGCTATCGAGCAATTGAGGACGCGCAGGCCGACTTGGATAAGCAAACTGCCTATATAAATGAAAGAGCCAAAAGAAATTACCTGGATACTTTGGGATAACACCAAGCCGCAGCTATCCCGCATCGGAAATTCCTTCACCTCCTGACATTGTCGCGTGGCGTATTGGCCTTCTGGATTGGATGGCGGGAACTTGCGGGGAATTTACCATCAGGTTTCTGGAAGACGGCTGGGTATCAGACGAAACTGTATTTGGAATTGACATTGACACGCAATATCAAGCGACGATCCCTTTCTCTTTTGTGAGATCGAAGATATCAAGCACCGATTCGCACATTGAGCGAGAGCGAATTGAAATCCGTAATTCACTCAGGATGTCGATAGCGTTTCATTAAAATCCCATTAACAACATGCACTCGGATAATCTAGTCGTCAATTATCCCTGTCTCATCTTCTTAAATTCTCGGCTCCATAATACAGACCTTCCCTGTCTGCATAGTGGTTGTCTCCCACTAGATCAGTGTTGGGTGATTATTTGGATGTTATATTAGCCAAGGGCTTCCCACTTCCCGTCCATTGTGGCTTCACCATCTTCACCGTCAACTTCAACACTACGTTGACGTTGTGTGCGCGCACACTGCACAGTTGTTTAACCTTTTCGTCCAAGGTCATGCCGTGGATATCGAATTTATGACCATGCTCCTGCCAGTAACTCATGAACCATCTCGCCACCCGTATGCGTCCATCACTCAATCGCACAAGACGACGTTAGCCGGAAAGCCCAACACGCCTCAAAGATGCACACGCGCACACGCGGCGGCGATTGACGACGACGAAAGCGATGACAACAACAATGGGACGACGCGAACTCGGAATCGAAGTGAATCATTGAGAAGGACGAAAAGAAAACACCCACACTCATTTGGACCAACCACACACTCATTATCATTAAATTCTCGACTCTCACTAATACTTCTTGTTTTGATGACTTTTGTTTTGGGCATTGCGGCGGATAGCGGCAGGAGACACGCGTTGGATTTAGGGGAGGACGTCGAAATCTTGCTGGACAAGAGGTGGTTGATTGGAAGATCAGCGACGCCTGTAAAGGCCGATCTCCCGTCGAAGAGAAGCCCATCCCAAACCAGCATTAGTACTGCCAGCGCCGAAACCGGAATCAGCAACATAACAGCGACTGCATACGATTCCGTATCGCTCACAAACAACCTAACCTCCGACTGCTCACAGTTCCTCACCGTGCTTACTACAAATAATGAATTTAAAAGCTGTCTGCCGTTGTCTGGATTTATTCGGGTGAGCACAACAATTGATTGATTCCGATCTGCAATGCATGTCTCACATCCCATACTAACTTCCCACCTCGCAACACAGGATTCCACTTCATTCTTCAACATCATGACAGAGGGGGCATTCCAAACCACGGCGATAATGGACCGGATCTGCGCCGTAAACGTCGACAACTGCACTAATTTTATGAATAACTACAGCGGTCAGATCCGGCAGGATCGATTCTGCAAATCCGACTATGACAACATGAACCCGGTTGTGATGAACATGTTTACAACGCTAATTGCATACCGTCCATTGTACACGGCGGGGTGCTTAAAGGCTAAAAATGGCGATTATTGCTTTGTGAATGCAGTCACAGATACTCAGAATCCTGAGGACCTATATGTATACTCGTTGCCGTTGGGGACGCATCTTCCCGCCAGTTCTAGGCTTACGTACGTTCTCCCGTTGCCCAGGCTTATTGTCCCATGGCTGACAGACGGACGAATAGTTGTAACGATTGCCTGAAAAGAACTATGTCAGTCTTTAGCGCAACGGCAGGGAACAGTACACAGCCGTTGTCTGGCACTTATAAACCAGCGGCGGAGCTCATAAACCTTGGTGAGTTTCCCTCCACCTCATCCTAATCCCCCTCACTAACTCTAGACAGGCTGTGGCCCGAATTTTATCAATACTACTGTGCAAGTGCTGCGGTCTAGCGATTCTTCGTCATCACCACTAGTGTCACCATTTTTAGCTGCGCTGGTTGTCGCAGTTGCGGCATCCTTCCTTTGAAATTCTGTATGCGGGTGCTCCATTGGAATTCTATACACGGCTATTATCATTCTTTCGTACATTATATTTATGGACTAGGAGTTTGTGTTCTTTGGTAGGTTTTTGGATAATCCCCCATGTACTACCAATGTTTTTGTTCTTAATCTGGAGATGGATTTGAAGTGAGGAGGAGTGAGGAGCCGGGGATGTGTGTACGATAAGGAGTATCTACTCAGTATATACCCATGTGAAGCACTCTGCAGGAACGCGGGATGTGGCCAGGGGGATGAGATGGAGTCCGGAATACCTCCGGATGCTATATATATATGGGCTATCTTGCGGGCTGACTAGCTCTAGCGATAAAAATCATGTGAAAGACTATGGTGGGCCGCGTAGTCGTCTAAAGAGAGTAGGTTACAAGTGAGGTATTAATTTATGATATCTGTCAGCGGTGTCATGTATTCTCACTCTGTGCGGAATGTCAATGTCCCGCAACATACTGTACACTTACATCGTAGCACCCACAGCCGGTGCCATTCCTACAACCTACCCACCCAAGGTCTTCTGCAAGAGAAACAGTCGACTATATTGGCTGACACTTGACACTTTGTCTGAAGACATCAGTGTTACGAGTAACGCATATGTTCCGTCCTATGAGCGAACCCTCCAGTTTGCGATATTTTTGACCAATTCGCGAATTGAAACCAACTGACAAACTAACGAACTTCTGTAATTCAATACAGTTTTCAACGCGAAGAACCTCACTACACATGCTGAAATGATATGCTTTGAAACAATATGTGACCCTGCCATTGCATGGCATCATCTGTTTGTTTCCCAACTGGTTTCACACTTAGCTCCCAGTGAAGTTCAGAGATGGATGGTGGACATGATAGTGGTAGAATGCTCATACAGTCGGTCATGATATAAGTATAACACCATGATCTTACCACGGCGAAGAGTAGGGTGTTGCCATGCTGATTAATTATCTTAAGCTTTAAATTTGCCCACTTAGTGGTGCAGTTTTCCTGAATACTGGCTTAAACTCAGAAATTTGCAGAAAAAATTCGCGATATTTTTGTTCAGTTCGCGAAAATGCCTTTAATTTCACGAACTGGTGCCAATTCGCGAACGGGACGCTTAAGTTCACGAACGGGCATACTAAGTAGTTCGTCTATCGAACGGAACACATACAACCATGAACGTAATCTTGTGCCATGTTCCCGCCTACAGTCGAAAGGAGTCGCCACTCGGAATACAGGAACTAAAGTCTTGCAATATCTATAATATCTCCCTTTCCGATTCGAGATCTAGTAGTTACCAATAATACCTGGTTTCATCTTCAACAAACTAGCAGTACCAACCCCCAAGAGAGGAACAGTAAGTGACTACCGCTACGTTGAGCTCAAAGAGATACGGACTCCTAGGGTAAGCATCAGCTGCAGAGATCTTAGTGAAGAAGAAGGCTAGATTAGGGGAATGCGGCGAGTACCCACGAAGAGCATCTAACCTGAGTGACTGTGTATGATCCTGACTAGTCCCGTTTTATATCACTAAACAATAGGTTGCTAAATATAAGGAAAAATAAGCTTAGCTAATTTGATACTCTCGAAAGAAACTACTTAAGTATCTAAGATGTGAATGTACGAAAAAAAAACACTGTCTTCCATCTTCCTTCGCATTTGAAGCGAGTATCTGTGAGCCCTTGGCCTTCGGCAGCATTAAATACTTATCGTATAGGGGAGTTAGCGAGCTGTGCTGATGCAGGCTTATCCGCAATGTCTCCCATGGCGGAACGAAACGTAAAACACGTCTTTAGAGGCATTTAAAAGGCATCACTCCATAAATTTTCGTTTTAACATTGCTGCCTCAAATAAGATTCGTACTCTATGTCAACCACTACATCATTACCGCCAACCGCCACACCATCACCACCCCACCACACCCGCATCACCTGTCATCGCCCAATCTTATTCCATCTTTTGTACACATATGCCTCAATATCAATCTATCTCTCTTCCTCTTCCTCAATAAACCAAACCAGACAAGAATTCTCCAAAGCATGATATCAAAAGTGGCGGTGATTTGTATGATGGTATATATGCCTCCGAGTTAGAACAAGTGCCAATCCACTGACGGATTATAGACAATGAGAGAAATGGAGAAGAATAAAGAAGCAGGAGAGGACATTATACACGTGATTTGACAGTTTCTGTAATATAAAAATTACATAACGACGCCTTTTTAACATCTTTCCGTATAAACGTGGTGTGACGCCTTTCTAGACGTCTTCCATAAACATGATGTGACGCCTTTTGGATGCCTTTCTATGAAGATTTAAAGTGTGCTGTAACGCCTTAAGGCACCTTTTTGACGCCTTCTTATACAACGCCTTTATGATGCCTTCTCATAACGCCTTTTGATGTCTTCTCATGACACCTTTTTGACGCTTTCTCATGACGTCTTTTCATGACGCCTTTTAAAGGCGTATCTCACGCTTTCCTCAATACGGGTCGCGGATGAATCAGTACACTCAGTTTGTTGTGACATATGAGCACTAGGCCTGAGCTCTCAAAGCACGGTATCATAAGGCCGTGGCCCCACCCCGCCAGCCTGTAGATGTCCATGTCGATAGACGGCGAGTATGGGCGGCGATACGAACTCCCCACTTTTAACGTGGCAATAACGGCAATGATTCCCGAATATCCTTCAAGTGAGAATTCCCATGTAGTGTACATTGGTCCGTTATCGCGGATGTTCTTCCCATCGTGAAGCAGAGCATGTATGTTGCTGGTTATCACCATAATCCTCCTTGGATCCTTATTATAGTGTCTGTACGGACGTTTATTTCTAGCTACAAAGTTAATGAGCTCTTCTTAATGAGTTCAATCCTGCTATCCGACAACTCATGTTTCAATAGGAGTCTATAAGCAGTAATAAAATGCTAGGCATTCTCAATGTATTCATCTGCAAGGCGGCCAGTAAACAGAGAGACACAGAAGAAAGTATTATCCAATTTGACCACTCTGTTGCCCGAAATCCTACATGATCAATATGTTTGTTTGTTTGTAATCATCTTGTATTCAGCCGCTTGCGGTCATGACATACATCTTCCTAAATATCCTTCCCACTCCAATGAAATTACAAAGTAAAGACAAAGTAAAATTGTGAGCCCCCTCCGCTACCCTTATCCCCTCGTGATCAATATGTACTATTATACCAAGCGCCAAGGTTCATACGAGATTTCGATCATGGCGAATTTATCAGCGCCGAATACGCAAGAGTGTACTAAACCGCAATAAAACCTCCTCAGACAGGCCCTCCGTAATGCGTAACAGACGAACTTTAACGCTTGTACAGTATGTTCCGCAGTACTTTCCCAAGGCCTCAGGAATATATTTCATACGCTCTCATTTCTTCGATGGTTGTACTCCGACTCCGACTCCGACTAGCTATAGCTAGAGATATAACAAACAGCCGTTGAATTTATACGGCCGATAAAAAAAAAAGAGCAGAAATCGTTGGCAAACAATGATACGACAAGGTATAACCATGGGAGAAGATTAGGTTGTAATCTGGGATGATGTAAGGGGTGGCTGAGAAAGAATTGATAGCCTGTCAGAAGTCGGAGTGAACCGGAAAAGTTTGTTTTGATGAAATAGTTACACCAAATCGGATGGACTTCTTCGTCGTATAGGGCCATGCTAAATGGGGCCATGCTGGTACCGGTTAGCACCATCCGTCGGAGTGGGGGTTCTTTAATAAGGCCACCAATAATTGCTGGTTCTGGTTGCTCTTCAGTAAATTTTTTGAGGGTTCCTTCAAAGCTAACGCCACCAGTAGACCCTAATACTTAACCATCTCTACTCTCGGGTTAAATGGCTTTCCATAGTGCTCATTCGCGGTTTTGGTGCTGTGATTCGCCATGGTATCGTACGGGTCGTCCCGTTCGTCACTCGAATCAATAAAGGCGAATCGTAAGCATCGCCTAGGTGATTGTGATCTGTTGAGCTTCAAGTTGTCGAAGAAGAACCCCCGACATGTCAGCCTGCCAACCACACCCTGGCTGCTCGCTAATGCGGGTCCTCCTCATAGTTTGGGTCATACAGACCCACCACACCTTGCTTGGTATGAATGATAAATGTGTGCCATTCCTGCAGCTCTTCATCCCGTTCCTTTTTGAGCCGCTGGGTGTGGTTGTCGATAATGTTGCTGATTAGGAAGATAGTGCCTGTCCTTGACTGGAGGCGGAGGGCTGACCTCCTCTCGACATGATCCAAGGAATCTCGTCCGGAAGTGCCGTTATTGCAACTCCTGGCTGTGCCTGGACCTGCGTGTACATGCCAAACTTTATCAACTGGTCAATAAACCAGCATATGTTTTCTTCCCAGCTCAGAAGCGCAAACAGTCCTGAAGTTACATGATCAGCCAAGCCACGATAAGCTTCAGCACGGAGGTACTAAGTAGGGAGGAGCCTAGGCACCTAACAGGATCGATTGCTTGCCCCTTGCGTTTTAGAATATCCTGTCACAAACATGGCAGTGCTATGGTATACGAAGATGTTCCTGCCGTCGCTAGTTATTGGGTTGCTGTGTCGGATCGATAAGAGCTCTATTTGACGGCCTGGTTGGCCCCCAAGAGTGTGAAAGAAAAGTATCTAGTCTCCAAAACTTGTCACATTGTCTTAGAGAACAGAGCCAAGGCACAAGTTGCGGGTTACGCTGACAATCTTCTTGTTTTTGGTGTTGTAGAGGTGAAGCCGAGAAGGATCTTCACACGGCTCCGAATCTAGGTTGCAATTAAGAACGCGGAGGGTATTTATTTCTATCTCCGGCGCTCCAGGACTCTTGGGCGTCCGGCTCTTCTTCTCCCGGGATGTGAGCATCAGGATCAGTTGCATGAGATTCGTACATAGTCCTTGAGTGCAAGCAGTGTTCCTAAGCGGCCCAGCCGGCCTGCATATATTTGAAGCCTGCATATATCTTCGAGGCCTGCAGATGCTTGGGCCGGCCTGCATAATTATAGGCCAGTCTGTATATATCTTTAAGGCCTGCGGAAGCCTGCATATACCTTCGAGGCCTGCATATGACTTGGCGGCCTGCAGGTTATCTAGCGGCCGTCCCGGCCTGGCAACCGGCCAGGCTTCGATTTATAGGCCTGCACTAGCGAAGATCAGGCTCGGTTTTATGCAGTCCGGCAGGGCCTGGCCGCTTAGGAACACTGAGTGCAAGAACCAAACCTGCGGTAGTTTCCGGCGAAATACGGGTCCTCAACTCCCAAGCTAGCTGTGGCAGAAAAACCTAGCTCCTAAGGTGATTCGGATACCGTTATAGTGGTTTCAACGCCTCAAGAATCGAGAGGGTTAAATTTTGAAAATCGAGCGTCGTAAGTTCGGGGGACTATGCAATCACCAAGGAAGGGACCTCCGCAGGTCTAGAGTGAAGGCTACCAAATCGAGGGCGGGAAGATTGCACCGGTGGAATTTTAATTATGCAGTACAGCTGGGAGTTGCACAGTTGGCTGCTGGAGAAATGTTTTCCATGGTTGAGGAGAAGGAGGGGGATGAGAGCTCAGGAGATGAGGAGTAGTAGAGTCCCGGTTTTATTTTATGTTTGTTTGTTGTATGTTTGCATGTTTTTAGGGGATGAGGGTAGCGGGAGCCTGCAACTTGTATCAGGAGCTGCGGGGATAGTCGGGATTTGTTAGTCTGTAAACGGCTTGGATACGGCGTGGCTACCTACTAAGTAGGTATCTATGCGTTAGCGAAAATAGCCGTCTATAGACAAGAGATTTATAAGTAGGTTATGTCATGGCCGCAAGCAGCCGAATACAGTATGATGTGCACCACACTCCGAGACTACTTGAGTAAGTATGATTAAGGTACAACAATTTCGATGGTACCTGTTAGACTTGCACCAGAGAGGACAAGGGTAGTCTCGAGCCACAAGCATGTAGAGTACATGGTTGACTGCCCGCAGCGACCATATATACTTACCTTATATCCGAAGAATATGTGCCACCAATTCAATTTAAATATAGGTTGTGATAGCCAGTTTAGCGAGCACCAACGGAAAGAAGGATGGGACATATACCCCTCAGGTGCTTTCATACGCATCACTCGACAGCTTAGATTTACACCAACCTGTGGAACACCTTAACATATTCTCGTGTTATAGTATGTAGTATGTATGATGTACAGGTATATATTCTAATGCATCCGCACCCGCCTCTATCTCATCTAATGTTAATACACTCCAATCCTCTAATTAATATTCACTCCCCACTTCTACCCATGCGCCCTCGCCGCCTCCACCATCGTCGTCGTACTCGGCGGTGGCGGCAGCATGGCCATAGCAACGACATACTCCCCATCATGGCTAATACTCAGCCCTCCAGTGACCCCCTCCTTCTTCAGCTGCAAATATGGCTGCCCTATATCCCATTAGCCCTTGCCTTCTCACTCTCTCGCAGTCTTACCAGAACTCAAATACCGCACCTCGACCTCCTTCCACTGTAGCCTCCTCCCAATCCCTCCGCCGCCGGCTTTAAACGCCGCCTCTTTCGCTGCCCACCTGTCTTCATCAGCGCGTGTATGCGTGGAGAAGGGGGGAAGGGAGGGGGTACCTGACACCGAGCCATCGCACCACGTCCTCAGAGCTCACTAGCTTCCGCTGGAACGTGGCGAGCTCGGACGCAGTCAGGATCCGCCGCGCAAAGCGCTGCAGATACGTGCTCCTCCGTGCGAGGAGAAGCGTGCGTAGTCGAGGGAGGTGCAGGAGGTCGACACCGATGTTGGGGAACATTGTGGTTTGTTGAGCTGAGGTGAGCTTTTTTTCTTCAGGGAAGGTGACGTACAGGGTTGTGGGTTAGGGTTTGCTGCGGATGGGGGCGGAAACTGGGACGCGGGTTAAAGGGGGAGAAGATCAATGACGTCTGTAGATACTCATTTCTGGGTCTGTAGATACACCCCCCCCGGTGCCGATTGATTTACTTATGCTTAACCAAAAAAACGAAATAAAACCGGTCAAGGTATAAACTTAAAAACGCATTAAAACGCAGAACGCCACCCAAGATAGATAAAGAATGTTGTGGAGGTGTCATCGCAGATTACTTGCACCACAAACAGAATCATTGGGATTGGAGGGCGATATCACTCCCATTTCCAAACCATCTCCACGTCCTCCTCCCAAATCTACCGTGCATGATCCCACACCGCTGCCCACCCCCGCGCTCAATCGCTCGCGCACTTCTCTCCCACCACTGCTGTCACGGCTAGTACTACTGCAGGGCTTCCCGCCGCAAGCTCCGTCAGACCCTAGTCCTCTGGCCACCTGCCCCTCCACCTGCTGTCCCAGTGCCCCCAGCCTCTGCACCAGTCTTCCCATTTCCGCCCCACCCAATTTCACATCCTCCAGCACGCCTTCTAACGCATCCACGCGCTTCCTCAAGCACGCGCACTGTTTACAAGCCGGCGCTGCAGCGTCCTCGGCATTGCCGTCTTCACGTTCTCTCCCCCTTTTAACCTCCAACCACAGCCCTCGCTCTAGTTTCGCTGCATTCCCCACAATCCTACCCCACTGATTCCCACTAACCCTCAACTCCCTCCTCGCGTCGTCACGCTCCGTCCGTAGCTCCTCCACTGCCTCTTCAAGCATTTCGATACTCCCCTGTAGCCGCTCGCGCTCCACTAGGTTCTGCTCATTCTCCGCCTCAAGCGTCACCATTTTTTTCTCCAAGATTTCAGCGCGCTTTTGCGAGCGCGACAGTGCATCAGCGAGCTGTGATACATCTCTCGCCAGTGGTATTGGGGGCGGCGGCGGAGAGCCAGGGCTTGTAGTAGCCACCGCAGATTTGGTGTATGGCAGCGCACGTAGCACGCTCTCGAGACATACTCCGATGTCGTCGAGAGTTGGCAAATCCGGAAGGGCGGTCTTTGCGGTCCCTGGTGCAGGATTGAGGACGGTGTTGTAGATTTGAGCGACTAGCGGTGCGAGAGATGAGGCGGTTGGATACTGGAAGCGCCGGGGGTGGTTGTTGTAGCCCAGGGATGAGAAGGAACGCGAGATGTTGGTGTTTCGGGGGCGCGGAGGGGATGGAGGGGTAGGTATTGGTGGGGGCGCTGTGGTCGACGAGCGCCGTCGCTTGCCGTTAGGATTCTGTGAGCTGCTACTGAGTGGAGGTAGGGTGGGCGGTGGGCGGTAATCGTAGATAGTTGGTGGCGGAGGGATACCGGCAAGAACAGCTGGAGGCGGTGGTGGGGGTGGAGGAGGCGATGATGTGGACCGCGGAGAGGGCGTATCCTCCCATGGCCGATGCGACATTTGAGGTCAATCGGCCGGGGCGATGCGGCTTGTCTAGCGCTTTTGCGTCAGTGGAGCCTAGCTCGAGAGCGCGGCAAAGCAGATCCGAGACAAAGGACGGGGTAGCCGAGAGCGCGGTAGACGAGGTTGTGGATAAGTTCCAAGGTTGTTTGCAGTGTTTCAGCGGATAGGAGTTGAGTAGAGTAGAGACTAGACGCGCTGGGTCGGCAGCGATATGGTCGGAGATACGGTAGTCAAAAGGGTCTCAGGCGTAGAGAAAGCTGATGTGCGCAGAATGAAAAGAGAAGGACAGGAAGGAGGGTGGTAGCAGTGGTGGACGAGTATATAGTGTAAGGTAGGAGTGACTCTGTGGTACTGCCTAACGCCGCGTTCCTGCGGGTCAACGTAATAGCCGCTACTGAGAGTAATTAACTGTCCTGGAAAAGAGCAATGATCTGACGCACAGAAAGATAGAAGAGAGGAGACCAGCAGAGCGCTGTGAAAAAAGAAAAGATGACATAACGAAAAGATGCGGCGTTACTAACACGTCGCAGCTGCATGGTTGGTGGAAACCCCTCAACCAATGGCTCATCACTCACTTCCAGACATTGGTGTGACGGTTTCCAAGTGTTCTCCCTCGACTCCAGGAGTGCGGCACCCACTTCACTGCTCGGCATAATTCCGGATCGCAGGTAGGGCTGCACATCATGCATCATGCATGGATCACGGATTGAACCACCTCTAGTGGATCAAGTATGTTATTCTAGCCAGCGCCAGTGTGCTTGCGCGATATGGGCCCAAAAAGACACCGAGCGAAAAAACAAACCCAGAAGCGCATGCGAATTCCTGAAGCGACGAGGAGCTGATTATCTTTGCGGAAGGAAGGACTGACTGATGCAAGACTTATCATACTTTACTCATCTTCAGCCTTACAACAGCCGGAAATTCATAAGGCAGTTCCTGGATTATGTGGCTAACACCTCGTGGTTCGGTGAATGGCTTTCGTTAAACATTGCTTGCTTCAGCCCTGCACGGCAAGAATAACCTCCTCGCCTCTCCACACAAGATTAGCGGTGTCTTATGTGGTCTATTCTTGCCTTCAGGTACCGCACAGGGCATCACTCGTGCTGACTACGGGGGGCGGAAAGCTTCAGCTCTCCAGCCTCGATCCACTGAAGTTTGGTGGAGGTAGAACTCCGCCCCAAAGCACTGACGGTCAAATTCTTGAGTCTTGCCTCACCAGAGACTAGAAATTAGTTTCATCCTAGCATTTCATTTCCAGCGGATATCCTGGCATATCGTTCCCTACATAGAGTACCTAGCTTACCGAATAACAGCCTTCTCTTATATTACCAAAGTTACTGGGTGTCCACCAGCGGCGAGGGGCTCGTTGTCGAGCGTTTACATAATGTGGGTGTGTATATATATCCCAGACCTAAGAGCGCCGAATATCAAGTTACTACTATATGCCACACTCAACGCTGATTACAACATCCTCGAATTTACCTCATTGGGTTAATCTGTATCCCGTTACGTTTACGTACCTATATCGGACCTATTACGGATCTGGTATCCACTGAGTGTAAAGTAATCTATGCAGCCGTACGCCCACGGATTGCACTATACATATTACCTACCCCGCCGAGGCGTTCAACTTAGCGCATAACTGCTGGATAAGTAATCACGGTCAACAGCGCACTACCGCTCACTAATCACGCCTTTATATGCAAGCAGATAACAAAACTCATGTGCAGGTGAGGTGTGGAGTGGGGTGAACCTATCGCCTGATGGGACGCGCCAGGGCGGATGGAGTGAGAACTTTACTCTGTGTTGGCGGGAATTAACCGGTGGATGTTTGGGCCAACTGTAGGTAAGGAGTTTCTTACATCTTTGACGAGTTGGTGGTTGTTTACAGGCGTACTATCGCTAGCTCCCGACAGCCCCAACTTGAACTTTCCAAGCATCCTCTGCTAAGTGTTGGGTAGATATTGCCATTGATCGAGTCTCCAGGAATTAAAGACACCTGTAAATCGAGGACTGGCTAGTTGTCCGCGATGAATGCATCGCTGACGTTTACCTATAGATTCAGGTCGGGAAGGTTTGTCACCTGCTTTGGGGCTTCTACCCGGGAACCGCAGCAGTGGCAGGTCCTTACGCAGGCGTTTACCAGTTAGTTACAAGTCGTTATTTGGTGCTAGCTGGCTGTACTAGTAAACCAGTTCCATGGACCAACTAATGCAATTTTGATGCACTTACAGCGATTTAAACAACTCAAAGTTGTGTGCTTAGGGAGAACGGACTCGCCTAGCCGCTATCAGTCCTGTCGAAGCCGTGAAAGACAGAGAAGGTGTGCGTTTATCTCCAGAGGCATATGGGTGGCGGTTCACTAATGTAGACGCCGCAATAAGATTACTATTATGACCTTGCATTGATCATGCTCCGTGAACAGATCACGATGCTCACATGGAGCTCACTTGGAATGCTGATCCACTGGCTCTGCATTAAAATCGGAGGCTAGCCTATGGAGTGGGGCCACCATCGGATAGGTAGATCTGTGGAATGGTAGGGCAATCGTGCCCGAAGAGAGAAGTCAGCTGTACATACAGTTAATGCACTAGATCTGGATAGCACCAAAAAGCAACGAAAGAGTGCAATTTGGGCACCTAATCAACTCTTGGAGGTCACTAGGTTGGGGAGGGTAGTTAAAGCGGATTATCTGGATATCGGGTCATAGGATGTCACTCGGTAAATTATTTGGAGTCTGTTATGATATGAAAGGGGAGAACCGTGTGCGTGTATTCTATGATACAGAGAGAAGAGAGAAGGATAAAGACTCGACTTATACACAGAGAATCATTAGGGAAAACTTTGATGCCTTTGCCACTCTGAGTTACTCGGAGACTCGGCACCTTGCCACCACTGGATATGCAACAGAGTCAACTTGACTTGCACCTTCATCGTGACCACCCAATTCCGATTCTTTACATTCTCACACTTCTGCTTTTATACATATATCAGACTTTTTGTTTAGATTTGCGAGTTTGTAAGCTCGGTGAAAAGCCTGGGGAGAACGGGAGAACAGGACTTTGGTCCTGGTCTCTTCTCCTAACTCGACGTATGGGTGACTACATGCCTAATACCGATACTGGTTCTCCTCCGTCATATCACAACCCACTCGCTGCTCTATAGAGCTACGGCCTTATTTTGCGTTTGGAATATACCCTTTATTTCTCCCTCTGTCATCGTCTATCCTCACCAAGTCTCGAAATCTTGATACTGACTGTTGAAGCTCTATGTGTGTATTCCTATGTATTACCTTCCTTTGGTTTATAGATCAGCCGGCGGATGATCGATCTTTGGCAAAATAGTCGGAACCAGCGTCGGGGAATCCGCAAGAGCCGGAGCTTGCGACTCCAGCGAAATAGGTCCAAGAGTGAAAGACTCTAGGAAGCTCGTTGAAGGGAGCGGCGGTAGAGACACATTAGGCGCAGGACCACGGATTCGCTTTCCTAGAAGTCTTATCACCACCTTTGTCTCATCCCCATCTAACCAACACTTCTTTGCCGTCTCCAAAATCTTAGTCGTAGCACAGACGTCGCTCCTTTGCAAAAACAATCGCATCGATCGGTAGCCACGAGAATTCTCTGCGGCGCTCAATAGCACGGCCTCGGTGACCATAACATGGGGATTGTGCTCCAGCAATAACCCTACAACGCGGTTCGATACACGCTGTGTTGCAGTTCGAAGCAGATTTTCAGTAATTACTGCCTGCGGGTTGTGGGCCAGTAATAGTTTCAACACGCGCTCTTTCAGAACGGTGTTTGTTGCCGCCGCAACAAGTACGCCTTCGGTGATTTCGACGGTAGGGTCTCGTTCAAGAAGCATTTGCATCAAGTCGCATCCATTCGGGTTTGTTGCGGCCTCCATCAGGATTGATTCTGTGATCCGAGCTTGAGGATCATGAACCAATAGTACTTTCAACACCTCTTCGGCCTTCGTATAGTTTCTTGCCGCCTCCACCAGGACGTTCTCAGAGATCTCGATGGACGGCATCCGCTCAATCAGTAGCTTTACTAGCTCGCAGCCGTTTGCGTTGTATGCAGCCTGCATCAGCACGGCTTCTGTGATCTCAGCGTCCGAGTTGTGCATTAGCAGTAATTCCATGACCTCCGAGTCATATGGGTTCCGCGCCGCGGCTATCAACACATCTTCTGTTATTTCGAGATTTGGGTGCGTCGAAAGCATGTATGTGATGACTTGTTTGTTCCCTTCACCGGCAGCAGCTTCAAGGATGTTACAGTAATTGGCCAGTTCAACTCCGTGCTGGAACAGAGTATCGACAAGCTCCACGTTCTGACTGCGGATCGCAGCCAGCAGAGGGTTTCTCCTAGCATCTGAGTAGATTGGCGAGTTCAGTTCGACTCCGTTCTGCAGCAGAATATTCACAATCTTGATAGCACCGGTTTTCTTTTTGCAGCTGGCCGCAAGAAATAGTAAGCTCTCCCCTCTGGAATTTTGCGCGTTGGCATCAAAAGTTCCCGGATTCCAAAATACCCGGGATTCCTCGCTGAAGCCGAAATACGCCGCCGCCATGAGTGGGTTTGGTGGTTTGGACGAAACCCGGTCAAGTACCCATGACAGGAATGGAAAGGACCTCCCCTCGCTATGGCAGAACTTTTGCCTTGCGAGTTCAAGCCACTTGTAGTAGGCACGACCAGGCTCTAAGGAAGTTCCCATAAAGCGATTCAACAGGCTTAGAACCGGCAAATCCATGTTGATCTCGTCGTCACATTGTTGGACATGGCTACCCCAAAATGTGATGCAATAAATGGCAAATGGATGCCAGGTTGTAGTATCCATGGGATCTTTCACACCCCACGGGGACGGCTCGCACAATAGAGTTAGGCAGCATTCAGCAGCCATTCGATGCGCATCTGTACTCGTGAATTGGTTCCTTTCCAGATATTCTTGTACTGAACCGGAATGACTGAAGCGCATAACGGCTTGTTGGCGATCCCGCACAACCAGATTGTGGCATATCTTAAGTAAACTGTCCGCGTCAACAGTTATCGCCTCGTTAAGCATGATGCTTGCGCTTCGAGAGACTGCAGAAGACCACTCTTCAGGCGTCAACAATTTAGCGGCGCAAATAAGCCACATCAATCCAATTCTAGCTACGTCGGAGCTCCGGCCATTTTTTATTGTGCTGTATATCTGAGAGTAGGCCCCTTCTAGAGTCTCGGGCAATTTCCCTAGATTTTTCGAGACTACTAGATGTCAGTAGGGCTAGGCGGTTTAGGGAAGAGAGGGGGGAGATCATGACCTTCGAAATCGAAATTCATTTCGCAGAGATATTCAATTTGCAGTGCAACCCACAGAAACCTGTATGTTATTGTAAGCTAGAACTGTACGAGAAATGGAGCTAAATTGGAAGCTGGATTAATACATTCCACCCGCTTTCTTAATGAGCGTCGAGATAATATGCTCTCTCAGCTGGTCCGACACCTTGCCTTGCAGCAGTTTTCCCTGCGTAATAGACCGAGCGACTTCGTGTTTTATAAAGCGCTCAATATCATCCTTATTATCCTCCGCGTTGATGTACAAATTCGGAACGTTATCGAGTGCCAGACTGATATCGGTATCGTCTCTACTCGCAACGAACAGCTTCACCAAGTTTCGAGATGCACTGATGATGTGTTTCAGAGCCTGGAGAAAATCTTGCCTTCGAAACTTGCTGTCGATCTCATCCAGAGCATCAATTACGATGACCGTACTGGAGTGGATATCCAGTATCTCAATGAGCAGATTGAGACTGTCGTGAAATAACGGAGGACCTAATGCAACTCCATTCTTGTTCCTCTCCTTATATTTTGAGACGACGCATTTTGGCAACCCTGTATTACCATACGACGATAGTTGTTGGATGATGGTTCTGAGTATCACCTCGGGATTCTGTCTTTGTGGTTCGTTTCGGTTACAGTAGAAATAGGCCACAGCTTTGCCATTGTTTCGTGAGGCAATTGTCAGGGGTTTGAGCAAGTTATCCAGCATCACCGACGTGAGTTTTGTTTTGCCTGCACCGGGAATCCCATGCAACCATAAAATAGTGGACGCAGTTGATGTCTGCCATCTACGAAAGGTTTCATGTTGCAGCAGCCATTCTCCCGAGTTTTCTAAAATCCCTTCCTGCACGTTTTCGTGGTGCTGAGGGTAAGGGGTGCTGGAGAGCCATTGAAGGATAGTGTTTCGCTTTGATTCTTGCAAATCTTCATACATGGCTGTAACCGCCAGCTCAATCCTCAAAATAGGCATCTCCAACTCTCCGAGTATATCCCTCAGCTTGGTTGCATGATCTGTTATTAATTGAGCGAGATTTCGACTTGCGCATCTATGGTATTCTGCATCGGCTAGATTTGCTTCTTTGCGAACAGAGCTATCGTTCCCGTCAATCGAATTGAGTAGGGATTGTGCTGTTTCTGTAGCAAAAATCCCGCGGGCGGTGCGAAGGGCCAAATTCTGATCGAAATGTCGCCTTGCCCATACGAGGAATACCAGGATAGACGCATAGAGCTCTATTAAGGTTCTTTCGATGGCCTTGGCATTGCGAGGCTGGGGACTTGCTCCAATGTAGAGATTTTCATAGATTGCACAGCGTGGCAATAAATGTGTGATCTTCTCGATACCGACAAAAACCGCTCCCGTGTTTTGAGCATCACTCAGCGCAACCTTTACCGGTAGCAATTAGTATACAGTAACCGGGGAATTGCAAAGAGGCTACCAACGTCTAAAAGAAAGCGGACACCAGCCCAGGGAAGTGCTGCGTGCACCGGATCATACTGGATAATTATATCACCGATTTGCCGAAACTTCTCCAACCAGGCTAGTATTTTCTCTGCAGTATCATGCAGCACGATGACTTCGCCTTTCCAGGAAAATTTCCATCGTTTCTCGAGACAGATGTTACGTACGTGTTCTGCGGAGAGAAGCACTCTGTCCAGAACTTCAAATTTGTCGGATTGATCGAATTCGTCAATTCGCAGCGCAGCAACAGCATCAGGAGGTAAAGAGTCAACCGCTCTTTTCCATAAACTATCCGGCCGGTCTTTGCTCTCACCGTAGGCTGGGAGAGACGTTACAATAGTGGATGATTGTTTAGGGTATGTATCGGTGGATTCTTTGCTACGCGAAGAACTTCGAAAAATACTTTTCAGTGGAACTTTCAATCTGTCCCTTCGCCGTGAAGTGGTATTAGGGATTGTTCCAGTGACAGAGATGTCTATCCGAAGTAGAGATGTGTTAATTTCATGCTTACAAGAGAACTACCCCTCTCCAAGGCTCCACTTCAGACCTACCTGAACATTTGAGACTGTCTTGGTCCAGAAGTGCCTTGCCGGGACCATTGAACTGTGCGAGAGCATCCGCGCTGCTCCACCGTCGGTTTGCAAGACGAACTAAAGCCATAAGTTTGTCCCACGGGGAAATCAGAAACTGGCAGCATGGAGATTGAGCTGACAGGATAATTACGATGTTGAGGCGCAGCTACCTTTTAGAAGTGGGGTGCAGGAATCGTTACACCGTGCCAGCCTATATCAGTTAAGTATAGAACGCCCATAACCCATGCAATATGATAACTTCAGCCTAGGTAGTTCAACACTGCCAAGGTGCATGCTGCCGTTAAGGTTATCCGTTACTTGGAAATTGGAAGTACTCCACATAGCGACATAGCAGAAACAGTTGTAGCAGAGAAGTGAGTGTTTAAGCCTTTGACCTATTTGTAAACGGTTAAAGATAAGTACTAGAGGTCCAACTCTACTGTACCCGGAACTTTCGTGTGAAAGGCAGATATTGAAGCAGCCAATCGGAGTGTCTCCATGATGGAGTCACAGATGGTTGCTCTGCCTGTGCCATTCGTATACGGTAGATTTTTGTTCACACGTTCAACGTTGAACTGTCTGATACACTGTCTCTCGCTGGAAACCGTCTACTGTATCAACGGATGAACAATGAACCGTGTCTAGAAATGACTGATCTTGCGGACAAGCCCTGAATGATGGGTTTTGTTAATGGACTGAGCTATAATGACAAGCGGATAGGACGAGTGATAGTTAGCTAATTGTCTTACATACTTTATTACTTGAAATGAACTTTCAAATGCGAAGGCGGGGAATTCGTAGAGGAAGAATATCAAGTGAATTACCGAGAGGAGGTGAGCATGAGGGTGAAGTAGTGGTGGTGGTGGTGGTGGTGGAATGTGCGGGTATGACCCCTAAGAGTCGACAATCTTTCAAGCCACCGTATACTATACCCGCAGATGAGCTTGGGACGGCGCTACCCGGTGACAAGAAATTTGCGATGGGACACCGTTCGGTGACGGCATTTCCATTGTTTGTTGCATGCATACTTAGATCCTCCATAGGACTTGCGGATATCGGCAAAAGCTGCACCAGAACGGGAGGTGTGAAGGGTGGGCCAGCTACTGGAAAACCATGTATAGTAAATCTTTGCTGAAATCTACAGTGACAATACTTAAATATGGGACAGCAATGAGAGACGGTGACAAAGCCACAACTTTCGTGGGACAGACACCCCTTGGTGACCGGTGACGTCCCAAGCTCATCTGCGGGTACAGTATCTGGGTTACCACTTTCTCAACATACTTCCTACCGGCACTTTCCTCTACTCTTCATCACTCCCAGCACCAAATTTTCACTCGTTGCCGGTTACTATCATAGGCCATCACTCATCTAGACTCAAGCTTTTTCGAAACGAGGCCTTGAGATGTCTTACTTCCAGTCTTACCAGTCTCGATCAGCACTATTCCTAACAAGTCTATCGTTACTCAGACCATCAGCAATAGGGCTGCATCCTGCTGATAGAGCTCCCCCCAATCCCAGGCAGATTTTGTAAGTCCAACGTCATATTTCATTATCAGAACGGGTTCCTTTACTGATGCTATGTCGGCAGACACCCACATTAACGACCATTGCAAATCAACAATGCATCCTAGATAGCCTAGTAAGTACCCTTGAGTTTGATGGGTCTGGCGTCATAAAATTCCATCGACAGGCATCGTTATACCGTTCCGTGATGAATAAGACAAAGGAAGACAAAATTTGCGGCAGGGAATCGGAGAGCACAGCTATCTTCAGATTTGCGAGACGTTCTTCTCACGGCCACCTTGGGTGAGTCCATGACATCAGTAGCATATCGTGGACTTTGCATAAGTGTTGACCGAAGCGTCACAGCAAGAAACGAAAAGTGACAAGGTACGCAAGGATTACAACCACCATAAAATCTGCATACGCAACAAGATCACCCCGTTGTAGTAGATTTAATGATCCAAGATTAATCTCTCAATCGTTACCCTGTGATTCCCAAACGCTTGCGGCTTTCTTAACGGTGTAGTTGACTTGATGGGGTTCGTTGAATCATACGTCTCATCACTTTTTTACTACGACTGTACATCCTAAGTGCTCTCGTAAACTAAACTTTGCCTCGCTCGTAAGCTCTTTCACAGCACTAGCGAAAAAGTGAAAGTCTGGGTACGAGAGCACATCCCAAGTTTGGGATAGCTAATAACTAGTTCTATCTAGAGGACTTACTAAATGACTAACATATCCTGTTGCTGTCTTTTCAATCAAGATTAGTGTGATCCTTTTTACCATTGAAGAAGAGAGATTACAGCTAAATCTCCATTGCAAAATGGGTACACAAGCACCTTACACTCCTCTTAAAGCTAACTTGCGGCCACATGATGAGTCCATTTCACCTCACACACAAATACTCCTGATAATTTTGATTGTGTATTCTGTTCTGTAATTTTAAAATGTATTTAGCTTGAACTCATCCTGCTTTTCCATAGAGTGATCTATCATAGTGGGTAGAAAGGTAGAATCAGCTGGCACCGAGAATCCCTCAGATGCCACACTTTGGCCTCGACAGCTGTATGGCATAAGACAAGACTGAAAACGGCTTTGTAGTATTCCTGGTGTACTGTACCGAGCGCAATGCTTCGGACATAGCGTGTCACAGAGCGCTGTCCGGTAGGAATAAACTGCGCATTTGTTAGTCACAACGAGGTCGTATGAGAGTGCCTGAGTATGAAAGAATGCATGTCACATCACAACAAAACTAGACCAGCATTGGAATTATAAAATCTTGAGGGAATCCTCCTCGTAGATCGCTCGTTCTACTTTGAGTTTGTCTCCATCTCCGCTTCATCCTCCGAATCATCATGCTCTTGGTAAGAGAGTGCACCTCCAACCACCTGGATTCATTGATAGGTAGGTAACTACATGACGAAACGCCTCCAAAGGTCCTCCAGTGTTAGAGAAAAAGGTGTCACAAGAACGCTGTCAGAAAATAAAAGCTGTCACATTTGAAAGACCGTCCGAAGCATTGCGTTCGGTACAGTATCCCTGGGCTAGTTCTGCTTGATATCACTCGTCAATAGCCTTCGTCTAACTCATATTCTCCATATGCCATAGCCGCTAGCGGCCGAATGCAATATGATTACAAACAAACAAACTCATATTCTCCATCTTACCCCCTCCCCCTGACTTTGAGCTATATTAAAACTTCAAGCCCCACAAAGTCTTCCGCGAGAGGACTTAAACTCTCCCAACCGTCCACGTCTTCTAACCCATCACCCAACCTCTTATAAGCAAACACCAAAGAGTAAAAGCGGTATATTTATTCCACATAAATACACAAGTACAGTACGGACACCCCACTATAGGTATATATGTAGAGTAATGCAAATCCTCGTTCGTCTTCAACAGCAAAGCAAAGAAAACAAAAATAGCATGCACACATAGAATTGCGTATAGAATCGAACATCTTCAATTACAAACCCAGACACGTATACAAATAAACAAGAAAGAAGCTCAAACATTGCAGCAGCAGTAGCAAAGCATGCAAAAAGATTACAAGATACAGATATCTCCTGTGTTGTCCAACTGATTTGCAAAAAAAATAATCCAAAGCAACGTACCCCGATAAACCTAACCCTCTAAATCAATAAGACACAACAAAACCCATCTATACCGTAAAATCAAGTACCTCAACATCCTCCTCAAAAAAACCCTCCTGTATCTCCACTATCTGGGGTCTATTTACCTCTTCCCTCAGCGCCGCCTCTAGACCTTGCGGCCCTTCTCCACCAAACGTCACATCCCCGCGCCCACCCGCATCGCTCAGGAAGATACGTTCCACCTCGATTGGGAGTCCGAACACCCATTTCTCTTCAGAGTCCGAGGGTTGTGGTGGAGGGGGGAGGGAAGGTGTGGTGATGATGTCTACTAGAAGCTCTGGCTCTGATGGTGGTAGGGGAGCCGGGGACCCAGGTCTAGAAGCCGAGGACTCGTCGGAGGCGTCCCAGTTGAGGGGGCTCGGCGAGAGGAGAGAAGCGTGGGAAGCCATAGCTGGAGGGGTCTGGATCCGAGGAATCACCGGTGCTGGTAGCGCACGCATAACGTCCAACGACTGCGGCTTCGGGAGAGTGTAGACAAATATCTTGACTCGCCTTTCTTGATGCCATGGTACGGATGCACTATTAGTCTCTATCTCAGCCCAAGCAAGTGGCGTCTTCAAGAAGCCCCCGTCGGAGTGTCCATCGTCGTCTGCAGCGGTACGACCCCAGTGGGATCTGAAACCCCAGAAACCTCCCACTTTGCCATCGGGGAACTCAACGAAGTCTTTTTCGCCCGACACTGGAACGTGCGGAATGTCGTATTCCCACCAGTTACCTGACGCTACCCCTCCAGTTTTGGATCCTTTCTTTCCGGAGCCGCCGGGCCTGAGCTCGTAGATCCTGAGGAGCCCGCCGCCGAGGACAGCAACATGACCCCGTTCCTTTGATGTCAGGAATTTGATACATCCAGGAGCAACGCCAGAGACAGACTGTGGTAAGGCTATTTTGTTTCCTCCGGTTGGTGGGTCGTTCGGGGAGGTTCCTGGCATTGTTACGGAAAGTCCTCGGCGGCCAGTAGACGGGGATCCAAACATACCACTACCAGGGGAGCCAACGGAAGAGCTTCGACTCCTTCGCCGTCTGGCCGCAGTTAAGAGTGGTTGAGTAGAGCTGTTGAATAAGTTAACCGCATTTGACACTGCTGCTCCGGCGGCTGTGGTTTGGGGACTCATGGAATTTGAGGGTGGAGGACGTCGCGGAGGTGGCCACTGAAGCGCGGAATATGGAAGATCATAAAAATGTGCAGTTCCTCTTTCTGTAACTACCGCAATCTTTTCTCCACGGGGAGAAGACCAGTCGACGTCTACGATGGTTGCAACCGTCATGCGAGTGAACCGTGCAACTTGGCGGACATGACGTCCAAGGGAATCAGAATTTGGCGCTGTTATTGCCTTTGGGTCGAGATGAGGAATGGATGAGGGGCGTTGATGGCCGAGTGACATGTGCCCCGGCGGTTGATGCACAACCTTAAGCAAGTCCCAAATGAACAGAAGATCTCCCTTGGAACTGGCTGTCAACAACGAAAGTCCTCCTGGCGCAAAACTCAAAAAGCTAACACCAGCCGGAGGCAAGAATGTCGCCATCGGAGGTGCAGATTCCTGTCGAGCATTGGAAGGTTTGTGTAGGTCGATGATGCTAACCAGTCGAGGCTCATGTGAATATTGTCCCGGATAAGATTGCTGAAACTGTGCCTGCGATCCACCCATTTGCTGCATTTGCCGTAATTGCTGTCCCAATCCGCTTGGCTGGGGATGTCCACCCGGTTGCATTGAACCATTCATCTGAGAAAATACACTCATTCCCATACTGCTCATTCCTGAGGGCATGGAGTGGGATGGTAGAGGTGGCGAGTTGCTATTTTGGGGCACACCGTTCCAGTAACTTTGAAACTTCTTGTATCCCGCGTCTGCTGCCCATTTGGCTCCTCGGATGACTTCTTGAGTGACTTCTCTAGCCATCCTATTCAAAAAAGCTTCATCTTCAAGGGAGACAGCGGCCGAGATCGAGGGTTGAGAAGGAGGCGCGGAGGACATGACAGAAGTAGAAACGATAGGAACTCCAACTTCCCCACCAGCAGAGAGAGAACCTGTAGATGCTGGGCAATACGCGAGCCATCGGTCTGATAAGGCAAAGACGGGGGTGCCAACCGAGGATATCCCAAAACTTCCTCCATTCAAACCCAAACCAGTAGCACCGTCGCTTAAGAGTATCTGACTGGATGGGTATTGTATAGATGTCCAGACCTTCTCCAAACACTTCCATTCTGCTATTTCTTGTGTCTGGTCACCCCGCTTTCCGCCACTCGGACCGGCTTCTATTCCAAAGACATAGAGCTCGCCACTGGAACCAACGCCTACTGCGATTCTGTCACCAGAGACTTGTACCCGTAAGTTACCCCAGATCGGAGGAGGAGCATGGATTCCGAATCCTATGTCTGTGATGGGTATCAAAGGGCTTGTGAACAATTTGCACAGCCTAGTCCTGGTGGACAGACTCCAAACTTCAACGGTTGTTTGCCAATCCGAAGCTAAATCACCGTTCTGTGAGCTCCGATGTGACGCAGATGTTTCCGGCCGAGACGGAGGAGAGGAAGAGTAAGGTGAGTCCGCTTCAAGTAAAATCGCTGTCTCGTGATCTGCGTCACTTCCGGACTCCTGAATAACTGGCGAATGCACAGTCAAGCATATCAGGGGTCTATGAGCTGCCAGTGGGTCGTTAAGCGGAGGATTAGGAAGGATCTACGGAAAGGCTTCTTAGCAACCCGGGTTCTACTCCCCAAACAGAGCTCTATAGGTTTCTGGGCATACCTTGGCGCCTTTCACACTCCCCTTCAGCCCTTCCAGCCTACCGATCTGTTCAACTGTGCTTCTACCGACACGCCAAATATCTATTCCTCCGTCGTATCCGAGACAGACAACATTGTCTCCACCTCCACCATTCCCTCCAGCGACTCGTGTGTTGGTGCTAGTCCAACCAAGCTCATCTACTGTAGCGAGCTCACATGCAAAACGACTTTCTCCAGATTGCAGATGGGCACCGCCATTTACTTGCGCATTGGGCAAACCATGCGGGTAGCGTTGAGTGGGGTTATAATAGGTACCTGCACTGCCATACGGCCCTGAATACTGCTCTTCGAACCCCGGATAACCCCTAACTTGACGTGGCGCGCTGAATCCCCCAGCAGAAGAATATGATGCTGGTGCACTAGGTGGTGGTGAGGGGCCTCCGCTTAAACCTACGCCACCGGACGCCGACCCGAGACTGTTTGGGGCTCCCGAAGATGGAGAGGAACCAGTAATAAACGTAGTAGGGAAGGGAATCGAGCGGGTTATAGTATCGGTCGGATGCTGGAGAGCGGAAAGGAGAGGAGATGTTGTATTGGAAAGATGTGGCGACTTTGGGTTCCGGAGGTTACTACTAAACATAAAACGATGCGTCAGTTTAGGTCTAGAGAACTGAGGATAATCCATTTGAACGCTCAACGGGGGGGAATATGAATGAGAGGGGAATGAGTATATGGGCTCGAGCCAGTATGAGTCAAACACGGGAGGAGCTGGAAAGAGGTGGGGGTGCACGGACTACTCCCTTGGGTAAATTCTGGGCCTATGCGTAATGAAGGATGCTCCAACAGCTCCAGATATGGTGGTAGCGGTACTCTGGCCGATCGGGGCAGTCGCGGACAATGAGAGAGACGAAGGCAACGAATCTCGAGCTTGACGGGGTTTTTTGTAGTGGTCGATGAAGGCGGGCATGCAGTCAGACGTATATTGCGATAGGTTGGATGAGTCTCTTCAAGCTCTCCGTCCCTGCTAGCTTGTTCAGAGCGAAAAGCGAGGACCAGACGGAGTGAAGATGTGGTTGCGACTTTGGTGTTGGAGCAAGCGCGAATTGGATTTGGTGCAGACGTGGCAATAGCAGTAGTGGCAGTAGTGGTGGTGGTGTTGGAACTTTGTTCACGATGTTCAATAGTTGTGTGCCTTGGCTTGGGTTGAAACTTAGAGGAGCAAAGGTAAAAGGGGGGAAGAAGAAGAAGAAGGGAGCTGGGTAGAATGGGGAGCTCGGCGTCAGGAAAGCGGGGAGCTCACTTGGTGGATATGACTGGAGATTGCCGTGTGGACCGGTATAGGATGGACGTACGTTTTAGTGCGTGTCGCAGGAGCAGCTTCAGGTTCAGTACCCAGGTGGGGGACCGAACCAACAGGGAAGCGAGCTTGGTGTTGTCGACAACGCAGCCCAACAAAGCCACCACCACCAACTCGAGTAGGCACGGGAATGAATTGCAGGTGTCCCCGCATGCAAATAATCAAGGGGCAATCTCGATGATGACGATGATGTGATACAGACGTTACCTCTTTTTTCTCAGCTGCGCCAGTCACGAGAAGAGAGGTACGAAATACAAGATGCTGTACTCGGTCTCGGTGGCTCTATCTCAAGCCGCTGCTATCTCCAGCCATGGTAGACTAGAGCACTTGTAGTACCTCCTCCCTAATCCATGAGTGATTTTGGGCGGCTGTCGCTCTCCCTTCGGAATGGAATGGAATGTGCTCAGCCTATAAATACTCGCGAGTATGCGTCTTCTGCGCCGCTCTATGCTGTTCTACTCTGCTCTCTGGTCTCAAACTGCGACGACGAACGGATGACGATAAGAGTCATGTGTTCTTGCTCGACCCCGCTCAAAAGGGGAGTCCTTTGTCGCGGCGTTCACGTAGTGCTGCGCTCCTTAGAGCCGCATCAGTTGCGGCTCCATCAGGTTACAAGTAGATTCGGCGCCGGATGTCGAAGTACTCTATCGAGGTGAAGTCAACAACGCTTCCATTGCCGGCTGCCGACCGTCTGCGTCACCTGTCAGTGTTTCCGTTTCCGTACAACTCCAAATGCTGAGATCACAACTCTCTCCTTAAACCTGCTCCACACCCCATATGTGCAAGAATGGCTACACAGAACGCTTCAGAGCCCCGCGGCCGATTCATTCTAAACAACCACATCTTCTTGGAGTCTATCATCACGGAGCTTCCTGAGCTTTCCGACATTATCTCGTTGTCCTGCGTCTCCAATCAGATCTACTGCCACATACGGCATAGCTTTCCGCTAGAGGTTCGCAAGCTATCATTGACAACAATCCCCGCTGCAACCGACGCTCAGCTACTCGCCGTCTTCAACCGACATTTGCAGGATGAGAAAGGCTTCAAGCAGCGCAAGAGCATTTTGGATGGTGGCGGAACTATCACTATAGGGGGTGGCTCCCTCGGTGCCCCGTATTCCGGCTCGTTTAGCAATTTGACCGACGTTGATCTATCTGGAACAAACATCTCCACTTTCACAGTCAAGGTTCTCATCGCTGCTACTGCCGGCGGGAAGGTCCCTGGCTTGACTGTGCCGCCGAGCCAGGCCTTTTACAAGGACTTTGCGCAGGCGAGCTATCATCATGACCTGCGTTTGCTGAAGGAACAGGGGTTGCGGTTGACTAGGCTATCAGTCAAGAATTGTCGGAATGTTAACATTTCCAAACTCATCTACTTTCTCCGGCGAGTACTCGCCGCAAGCACACAGGAAGCGAAGATCCAGGTACGTAGCTCAATGAAAACAAAGTGAGCGTGTAATAATATTCAACAGCGTAACCAAGCTGCGACCAATAACGGCAATAACGCCGGAAACAATAATCACCACATCCCGGAGCCACTCCAACACCTGGGACTTCTCGAGGAAGACATCACAGCGACCCCCGGTCCATTACCCGGGAGCGTCGAGGAACTTGCAGAGTATGGACTACCGTGCTTCTCGCTGCGCACGCTGGAGGTAGTCGGTGTCGATGGTCTCCAGCTTACGAAAAAGGATGAGTTTATAGTTTTCAGGAACCTGGCTAGTTTGAACACGATCGCGGGGTGCCTCGGGCTGGAGATCGACGCGAAGTTCTGTCAGGGAGCGGGCTGTGCGCACGGCGTTCTGGAGGATCCCGACAGCTCGGATTATTGCGTCGGAGAGGGCGAGCATCATCGTGATAGCTACAAGCGTCCGCTTCCCTATCTGCCAGGCGAACGCTTCCTAGTCGACTCCACTGGTCGTATCTTCCGCATTCCAAAGCATTGCCTTCCTCCGGCGCCTGGCGCTACATTACCTCCACAGCCACCACAGCCTCCGCAGAACCAAGCCCCACCACCAGCACAGAACCCTCCCCAAAATCCAGGCCTCAATAGCCCACCCTGGCAACCACCTATCGTTCCAGCTAACACCCATGGGTTTCCCCAGGGTAGTATACTCCACATCATGCAGCAGCACCACCAGCAGCTCCAGCAACAGCAGCAATACCATGCAACACTGCAGCAACACCATAATCTCCAGCAACTAATGAACCAGAACCCCCCACCCCCTCAGCCACCCCCTCCTCCCCCACCGGCAAACATTCCACAGCAGCCAGGAATCGCAATGATGAGACGTGTGCGTTCGGACACCGACCCGGCCGAACGGCAGGGACGACAGGTCCGCCGCGTGGCAATGCTGAATGGACCGAGGGGCCTCTGCGAAGGGTGTGGGCGCGAGCTGTGGCTCTGTGAAACCTGCAATACATTCTGGGTGCTGTACTGCGGTGGGTGTGCGGCGAGGAACCCGACCGGGTCTCGTGATGATCAGCAAGAGCAAAACGGTAACGGCGATGACGATGCGTGAGCTACGTATCATCTGGGACGTTTCAGATTTTCAAAAGGTGCTTTCTTCTCTTGTTTACATGCTTGAAGTGGGGTTAAAGGTCTTAACGGGTTTTAATTTTTCGTTGTTCTATTTTTTGCTTTGAAATGCGTCATGTATGCTGTGCTTTGAGAGAATAGTCTGCAGACTATTGTGAAAAATTTCCAGGTAGCCGATCGTGAGTCAGTTCAATCGAAGGTGCACAAACTTGTGTGTTTAAACTTGTTTGTTTGGTCTGATCAAATGTGGGGTGGTTGGTTTTCGTGAATCGAGACATGGGGATGGGCGAGCGATATGTAGGGACAGCTCACGATGGATGTACAGAAACGCCAGCGATATTATAACTCGGGATCCTAAAACATGCAAGCAGTCTCCATATCAAGCACGTCTCGGCCACTCGGAAGCGTTGGTACCTAGCTATCCCAATGCCGAGTCTACCCACAGATATCTTAGTCTTAATTGGCCGTCCTGGCAATAGTCTTAGTTGGCTGCTGCACATCGGTACCTTCTGCATGCATAAATTTGCCCAACTGGCGAGCAGCCCCGCAGCCCTAACCGTGCTTACCTGTACCTACTCTATACTCTGTGCAGATCCACCAGTTGACATGTACCGAGCCGGAAGCGGAAGCGGAAGCGGAAGCGGAATGGGGAGATAAGATGGACGAACAGCACAGCGCAGCGCAGCGAGTGCTGGTGGATGCTCATCGCCCTGGGTCCGGGTGAGTGGACTCTATCTCAGTAGGCTGAGTGAGATGATGTGATGCGATGGGTAGTGCCCAACCCCAGGTACTGAAAAAGTGAGTTCGTCGCAGATGGCGAATCGGAGCCCCACGTGTAGAAACGCTGTGGAAGTTTATGGTATCATTGTGTTTGTCTAACCAGAGAAGGCTCACAGAGCCTCAGCGACATAGCCAGCGATAGGCGCCCAATCACATCTAGGGCACGACTCTTGTGCTTGAGCGGCGGGTTCTCTGGGCGAGTAGTCGACTTTAGCCGCATCAAGTTATCGGGTATCGATATCCTAAGCCTCTAGGTCAGACGGCTATTTTTTTTTTCGAGCAGCCGCCCCCGCTCCCGCTATCGATATCTCCACCGCATGCACATGCCATAATTGCATCCAGATATACAGCTAGAGAACGTTGGAAAGATAGAGTAGGCTCGGATACCGGGAGATAAAAACGACTTGAGATACTGCGAGATAAAAGGGCGTGAGATACTCGGAGATAAAGGGTATAAATGACACTGTTGGTTTACGCACTCGGGGGACGCTGACTGGGTCAGAAATAAATTGCAGTAAGTGGAAAGCCTACCTGTTGCGGAGATTCAACCCTGTATACATACCGGATCACCTCCGAGGAGACGGCTTTCGCAGTCCGAAGGCTAATCACTGTATCTTAGGGCGAATGGCGCTATCGTCTTGCAATTATTCGCAATTATTCACAAATCTAGTGTTATATTTGGGAGTTCGAATCATTGTTCATGATTCTATAGCACCTACAACTGGAATGCCCCATACCATACCATTCATTCTTGGTGCCATTTAAGACGTACACATCGTTACAACAGTTTATCCACCTCGGTCTTTCATATGATACAGCATATGGAAATCAGGAAGAGGGAAAGCGATCATCTCAGACATAAGGCGGTTGCAATATGCAGGCACGGTCTGGATAGAATCGAAGGATGCAAGCAATGCCCTGCCAGTCTGGATCTACCTGGGAGAGGAATGTAGCACTGCATTGGCTGTGTTGTTCGGTGTCCAGCTTCCATTTCGTACCCGTAAGAAAAACAAAAAGGGTTGTGTTCACGGTCTAACGACAAGATTTTATATTCAGACGGTTGCCTCTCCAAGCCGATGGGTGACGTTCAAACTCATCTGTTGGTACCGTCCGGAATAAATCATCTCAAGGAGCTGGCTATGCAACCTATCAAATATAGATGTTTAAATTTCGCATGTGTTACCCAAGATGCTACCCCGCACTGCAGTCAACACCTCACGGTCGTCTAGAGAGAAAGAAACTTCTTCAATACTCCTTGGATCCGATACGAAGAATCTCCTGCTTCCCTCACATTCTTCTGTAATCCCGCCCATAGTACAGTTCAGCAAGAAGTTTCCATCCTTACTCCAACCCAGCGAGGCAAGGGCCATAACCAGAAAAGTGCGAATACTCCAACTTGGCTGACCGGCTGACCGGATTTCACTTGCAAGACCATGGGAGCCGACAAAGGATTCGATATGATTCCGGCGCTCAGCAACACGCCAGAAGACAACCAGCGCTGGGAAAGGTTCCTGAATCAAGTTAAGAGAAAATACGCGGACGACCCGGCGTTCCAAGTTCGACCCAACTACGTCGTGTTCGAGCTTGGCGAGCACCCCAGGTTACTCCTCAAGGGCCACAAATTTCGCCGTTTCTCCGCAAAGATAACTGGAAGGATCGCAACAAGCGCCGGCGTGGAACGCTATCTGGATGAAGTTACTACCATTGCGACTTTGCATTTTGGTGGGGATCGGATATTCCGTTGGAACGAACTTAGTGATGTCTGGGGTTTCTATGGGTGGAATGAGGTTCGTAGCGCCGAGGAGAGCTAATACGTGTGTGTAATAACTTAATATTGGTTGGGGAGAAGTGAGTGGATGGGGGCGAGTGATATTTGTAACGTCTGAGTTTGCATTTTCTAAGCTGGATGATCCATCACGAGATCAAGGCATGGTTATTGTTATGGAAACGACGAGGTTGGAAAATGGACGTGTCTCTGGAAACCCTAAAAAGGAAAGCGAAATACATCTGTCAGTGATTTATTCCAGGATACTTTACGTGAGTAGTCTTCAAACCCTCATAATTCCATTGAAGACAAAAGACTGTGAATTACCCTTTTCCAACATATTTCTCTTATCAGCTCCAATCCTCTCCTAACAATTGTATTGAACTCTCTAGATCGCCACTGTTAGCACGCATTTACTTATGCCACTGAATGTTTGAGCACACATCCACGTTGTAATTGAAAAGAGATCATACCTTATTGGACCTAAAATGATGAACACGATCGGCTTGATCCTGATGTCTTTTAAACACCAAACCACATCTCCGCATGAAGCCGGTTCTTGTAAACTTTATTCAAGGCCGAGGTTTCGGCAATGTTCCCCCTCAATTGGCGTAGAACAGCGGCACGTTGCAAAATGGGACTCAGTTCTTATCTATTTCTCATTAAATTTTTGTCGGGAAAGGCCCGGCCAAACCCTCGTCACATCCGTAACTTCGCCGGTAGCGCAAAAAATGCTAGCCCTTCTCCAACGTGGCCGATTGCCCTCGGTTAGGACTCAAGTTTTGATGTTGGACTTCTGATGGCTCTGGTTCGGTTTCCGGGGGAGTGGATACGGTGTCCGCTACGATGTAAAAGGTGATGAAGATATCTCTGATCCCTGTCCCAGCTCCAACTAATCTTGTTGCTCTCCTATCCCCTTCAATGTCGCTTGCCTTCTCGCAGACCACTACTTATCTAGGTCTGTGCGGGGCAGCTGAGGAATTCGGGCCATTCGTGACGAGCCCGGCCCATTCGTATTGATAGTGCGAGCAGCTAAGCCGGCCGCTCTGAAGTGCACACTAGGATCAGTCTAACACTAGGCTCGTCTATTTATCTTCACTCATCCAGGCTCGTGGTTTTTGTATGTGAAGCCGGGCTATTACCCTACTGGCCTGAGACGAACTGGGCTCGTCGTGAATGGATCGAATCCCTCAGCCGCCCTTGACGACGCCATCATAGTTGAGTTTCCAAAAGTTCTTCGGAACCATCGCAGACTAGTTGTGCATGCTAGATACATCTCTAATCACTACACCCCATGAACATGATGCGGAGGCTTGCCTGGGAATTGATATTTGGGCGATGCAGCAGCCATGAGATCAAGGCCTGGGATACCAAACTCCAAGTAGTAAGATGTAGCTTCTTCCCTTAAATTAGGGTCGCCCTCAGCTCTTGATCGTGGCCGTAGTTCATATCACTGAGGGATCTTTACCAATTCAGCATTGCACCAAACCTATCAATTCATTGGAAAATCTACCCCGCTTTGGTGTCTCTAAAGTACTCCATACCTGCGAAACATCCATGTTCCGTGAGGGTGGAGAAATAGACAATTTAATGCTATTGCCCATCCGTAATTCGTAGTTGTAGATCACTCTCCTCATATCCATCTCACATACTTAAAGCACTCGAAATTTTGGACGGCAGTCAACTAGAAAGACGATGCAGCTACACATCAACACCCACTATATCCATAGAAATCAGGGGCGAAGCTCACCAAAACCGAAATGAATCGAACATAAGCTACTGCCTTCGTCTCGTGCTGAAGTCGAGTGCAGGTAGAAGAGAACTGCCATGAGGAGTAAGGGTAGAGGGGGAGGGGAATCGGGTACTGTCAGACTCTAGATAGAGCGAATACAGTATGATTAAAACAAACAAACAAAGAGAACTGCCATCATGCTCCACAATGTAGTAAAATAACCCCCCGTTCCCACAATTGGCGTGCTCAAAGTAACAAGGGTCTGTGTACTTCACCATCAGCATCACCTTCATCTCCGATTTGTAGTCCTTACTTGCCTTCATAACGTATACCCCTCTCTTTGGTGAGTTTCTGGGCTTATTGCTTGTCTAGAAGTTGGTTGCTATAGAGGTGATGATTGCGTTTGACTATTGAGGTCGGGGAAGGAGGGTTATGGTGTTGTCTCGCTTGACATTTGTTTGAGGACGGCGGAGCCTCTAGCCTAGATTCCCCGGCATTCAAGAATATGAGCTCAACTGGGGTTTGAATGAGGTTGAATAGGAAGTTGCGCAGGTCAACGAGAGGAGGCTCTGTGGTGACGATGAGGGGTGAATGTACTGTTTTAGGGCATGCAACGAAGTACCTCCAGTACTCATACATATCCACCAAAGAAAAGCACCTTAGGCACGATCCCGAGACTATCAAGTAGGTAGCAGGCACGAGCAGCAGAATCAGAAATAAGAACTAAGAAAGTATGCAATAAAACCACGCTCATTCAATTTAGCACAATAACGACAATACAGGAGTCGAATCGAGTTTTCGCTCATGAAGCACCCGACTCCTAACGCCTACACCCAACCAACGTCTACTTAATAAAGCTCTCAAAGTCCGCAATCCCCCGCTTAACCCCATGTTCAAACTGTAACCTCATTAGCCATTGCGATATCACGATAAATACGAAACTCACCTCCCATAACCACGGACTCCCCCACGTCCCCCTCTCAGCCACATGATCCCTGAGCCTCTTCCCCGCCCACAAATTAACAAATCCAACCGTATCGCCTCCGTCTCTTCCCGCCTCCGCTCTCTTCTCCCAGAATGTAACCGCATCCCAGAAACCAACATCATACCCAGCCTCATACCTCCAATGCTCCATCTGACTTGCCTGGCCATGCTGGTTCCAATAATCTACATGCTGTTTGATAGCAGTAGCCCTCAATGCTACTTGATGCTGCTTTGCCTCGGCGCTGATGTCTCTTACCCTTTGTGCAGGAAGTGTAAGGCCAAGAGATGGCGGGACATTTCCCTTCTTAGTCTGCTCCACGAACCCCCATTCGCCACCGTCCATCCATTGCATTTTCCCCGTCCAGAAGTAGGAACCACCGTTGATTGGCTTGAGCTCCTTTTCCCACCGCCGCATCTCAGTTTGGCCAAGTTGTCTAACCAGATCTGGGCGGGCAGCAGGGTCGGCTTTGGACCAGCTCTCTTCTGCAAGGACGCAACTGTACTCGCCGACTACCGTGCCGACTTCTTTCTGGTCGTAGGCAAAGAGCTCGGAAAGTTCGTTAGAGACGGCGGAGATTATCTCGGGGGGGCTCTTGTTCTTGTTGCCGGGGTCAAAACAGTAATATTTGTGGATGTCAACGACTACGGGAGATGAAATAGACGGATTGGTACGGCTGGCTGAGTTTTTTGCGACAGCATACTGTGAACGGTGAGTGAAACTTGCTGCATCTAGAGATGAGAAGGGGTCAAACATCAAGCGCAGGTCCGCTGTTCCATGCGTCACTGATATAAATGGGCAATCTTGGATCAACAGATGCAATTGCAGCCTTTGTTATAGTTAGCATCGTCATGATCTCCAGTGGAGATAGAAACCAACCAGCGTATTATCATACCAGCTCCACATCCCTCTCTCCCCAGCTCCAATAATAGCTTCGTTAACAACTTGAAGGCCAATAACCCAATCCCTTAGCGTAGGATCCGCAACTATCTCCCGAGCAATAGTAACCAGGACGTCAGTAGCTAACGCCCTGTAGCCCTGGTTCTCCCAGAATTCGCTCTTCCCCGAGTCTTCAACCAACATCAGCCCAAGTCCCCTCACAGAAACAAGGGAAGATCATACCGGTTCCAGAATGTTCGTCTTTATTTGCGCCTCCTGGAAGCGCATGCAGATCCAATAACACAGTGATCCCATGCTCCGCAGCGGCGTGGATATATCCCTTCACCGCCGTCCATGCATTCACATAGATGCTCCCATACGCCTCAAACGGGGTTCCTGCACAAAAATGGGGGCCATGAGTAAACCAGCCGATTGGAAGGCGGACGGATGTAACTTTTCCTGCGTCTCGAAGGAAAGCCCAATCGGCGGGTGTCATTGCTGTAGCCCAGTGCTATCTGGATCAGCTCAAGCTGGATTAGAAGGTGGGAGTGTGGGTAACTAAACCTGTTCCCATTTGGCCCTCGCAGCGTCAATTCCATGGGCATCCACGAAAGCCGTAACGGCAGAGAGCTCACTCCCGCCCTTCGCTGACTCTAGGAACATCGATGGGAAGAGCCATCGCTCGAGAGCAAAGATAGCGCCAATGTTTGTCCCGTGGTGTGTGCGGTAACGATTCACTTCTTGTAGGGTGGGAGGTCCCATAAAGGCTGCTGTGGCTTGAGGTACCTGGGTTGGAGGAGGAGGAGGAGGTGTGTACTGTTGCGTTGGAGGAGGAGCCGGAGGTATGTACTGTTGCGTTGAAGGAGGAGGCGGAGGTATGTACTGTTGCGTTGAAGGAGGAGGCGGAGGTATGTACTGTTGCGTTGGAGGTGGTGGTGGAGTATAATGTTGTCCTGGAGGAGGAGGCGGTGGAGTATAATGTTGTCCTGGAGGAGGAGGCGGTGGAGTATAATGTTGTCCTGGAGAAGGAGGCGGTGGAGTATGATGTTGTCCTGGAGGGGGTGGTGTGGAAGTATACTGTTGCGGTGGAGGAGGCGGTAGAGTATAATTTTGCGCTGTAGGTGGGCCGGCAGATTGTTGCTGTGGTTGCTGCTGTGAGCCTGAAGCATTGGCAGCATTGCTGTGGCTCCAAGGCTCATAGGTGATTCCCAAATTGAACTTCTTGTCGAGTTTGGTCACGAATTTCTTCATGCTGGGTGAAAATGGCGGACCTGAAGCTGATTGGGTAGTAGTACAGAGTTTGTAGTTAAAGACGGTGAGTGCGGGGATAGACGATGCGGAGATGATATAACAGAGTACGTATGCTTGCAAGGATCAATACTGGGGCTACTATTTACGCAAATGGATCATTCGTTGCTCGTTTGCAATTGGATTGGATTGATACATGCTGGGTGTTAGAGTTATACTATCGCAGAGCAGAGCTGTAGGTGACAGGCGACTGTTTGTACTTCGATGTTCAATATCTCGACCCGCTGAATATTTTGTGACCAGCGATGAACTTGCTGGAGTCACGTGGCCGTCACTCGATTCCTCAAATTCTATCACAATTTTTTTATCTTATCTGATTGCTAGTGATGGTGTGGTACATGGCAAACCCGCTCTCAGAATTCATCACAAGTTTTCTAAATCAAGAGTTCAACTTGATGCTTAGAATCGGCTGGATTCAATCGTGTAGCTTTAATCCCTTCGTCAATAATTCTATGACATACCCTGGGCGTCCATCCATCAAAATACGGCGGGTTCGTCCTTAACTAGCACTGCGCATGCTGACTAGTACCAACGACTCTCCTCTTCCGTGCTTCACACATTTCTCACCACACAACAGCTCTAGGGTCAGTGAGGCGGCTTCTTGTAATTGAGTAACCCATCTTTTAGCCATAGGTTCAATATCAAAATGCACTCTAGCTTCAGCTATTTAGTTAACTAAGCACACTTGTTAGATAGATACTACATTCGACACTCCATGTAATAATCCTCGGGGCGATCTCCTAGTCTATCGTCCTGTAGAAATGGTAGCACGAAGCTAGAACCGAGCTAAATTTAGGTTCTTTCTCTTGTCATGGAACTGCATTGATATCGCTCACACACTTCACCGGGCGTCCTCGGTTTGTTATTTTTGGCTATCTTTGGCGGGCGGTTAGGGGTTAGTTGGAAGGCTGTCACCCACCAGTCACTAGATGGGGTAGTTGAAGATAATAAACAAGATTTCCCTGGACATGCTTAATACCTGAGCATTACCAAAATCCAAACACATCCTAGCCGTGCGTTATGCCCATGTACTTATCTTAATGCTCACTGCACTGTGTGATCATCGACATGTATTTGTCAGCTGCCCTGATTCTCAGTGGGGGACGTAGGGGAGCATGATGGCACTGAAACAACGGAAGCAATAGTCCATTGGGCGAAACATCCGAAGAGACTATTAAAGGATCTCTACCCTGGGCAGTTCTGCTTGTTTTTTGGAAGCTATTCGGTGAGGAGACCCATGACCACAACACACGGGAGACTAGACCAGAATGCTTCTATCTTTATAGGAGGCCTTGAAAGAAGTAACTTCTTTCTCAAATCCTGAGGGAGTCTTGGATAGACTACTCCCATAGAAATTATTAAGTTCGAAGTTCCGACTCAATGTCCATGCAGCGTTCACTGGTGGCAAATTCATATATGTCTAGACTTCTGCTAATCGGAACCATGCAAGGGCTGGGTTTTTGTTTTTGTTTTTCGGACTCGGATTCATCTGGCGTGTCTTTGGACAACCCTGGAACAGTAACACTCCAGTTTTTCATTTTGGATGTGCTTATACAGGCTGGTGCACATACTCAGAAGGAGAGCAATGTCTACGAGAAGAATATAATATCAAGTCCGTACAGGGTATTCAGGTTCTATACCTAAGGGAACAAGTTTCTAGGATGGAAGGAGTCTAGGATATACGAAGGTAATTCTAACGGGCCTTCCGGGGAGTCACAACCAGAAGGGTGGCAGCCCGGTGGCTCCAGTTCTCTGGTTTTGGTAGGGAGAGGTCTGCTGCAGTGAGCCAAGGAAACGGACAACGAACTCGCCCGTCGCCCATGCACTGCCAGCAAACAAGAGATTATCACAACCTGGTTTAGGTTCTGAGGTGGGGGTTATGGGCGACGTAGGGCTGCTCCTTTTATCATTTCATACTTGTACTTACCAACTTTTTCTCAGGTCTGTAGTGGGACTGAATGGACAGGAGTTTTCTGCTTCATTAATTCTAACTAGCTGTCCTTCTCTATCGTATTATGAAGCCTCCAGTTTCACATTGAAGTCGCTTTCGCAGCTATACAAGCCTTTCATTATCACTCCCCGCTCGGCTCTGCCAAGCCTCAATATCTACCACGGTGATAGAACTTCATTGGTATGGTACTCATCAAGCACCACCACCACCACCCACTGCCAAAATATCTGCAAGAGCCAAAAGGAATCGTCAAGAACAGGATTCGAACCTGCGCGGGCGAACCCATGTGATTTCGTTGAGATAATTCGAGTCACACTCCTTAACCACTCGGACATCTTGACTATGTCAAGGTAACACACGCCGGCTGCAGTCTTGGACAATATATTGCCAACCGCCGCTTCGCACCCATCTATCCTTTGCTGTATGGGGATGCTGATAGAAGCTATTTCTTGATGCTATTAGAGAGCTGGAGGATAAGCCGTCGATTGGGTTGTTCTAGGATTAATGTGTGTGCATTCGTCTAGAGAACCAATGGTTATCTTAGTAGTTAGCGTATTATCCCCATTGTAAGCGATTTGCCGGTTCCGAAAGCAATATATTCTTGGTAATAATGTACGAAAGGTTTATTTGAGATAGAGGGAAGCCGAAGGTAAAGTTACCAGTAACTGTAACTATAGAGTACAAGAGAAGATAAGGTCTCAAAATCGCGATGTTGAGGTGAGCTATTTCTATTTCCGCACGTACATCTTCAATTTCTTTCCTCTTCCCAGGTCCATCTCTTTGCTTTCTGTCTACCAATCTGAGTACGCTTTTCTTTCCATAATCTATCGTTCCACCAGTGTGTCTCCGATTTCCTGGTGGTGTTGATACGCCTTAATGCATGGTCCCGGGCATTGAAATCCCACAGCGGATCATCTTTGGAGAGATATGAATGCCTGGGTCGCGAGACCCTCACCTTCCCGGGCTTTGTATCTGCTATAAATGATTGCACACACTGACAGTGGCTACGTAGGCTGAAGCTCGAGTTGTTGTGAAGGCTACAGACGTACAAATTAGAACCACATACGCTCAGTAGGAATCTTAGATATTCATATACCGGAGGTTCGTCACCTGTGAAGAGCTCTGCACTGGGATCTAGTTTTTCATTAGGATCTTTGTGAATACTCTGGTTCTGGTCTTTAACCCTATCGATAAGTTGCTCTTGAGGAATTCCTTCCACCGAGATCGTGATCACACTATCTATCAAGAGCGATGCAGACGCTGCACATACACAACTAGCCCTACCTACGTTAAGGTGTATTTTTTTTGAATAGGGGTTGAAGCTATATACTATCTAAAGGATTTTGATATCATGTCGCGGTAATCCTGAAATTGGAACTATTCCTCCGCCTTGGTGAGAAGAATTATTTGCTTGCCGAATCGATAGTCTCTTCTGGGGTTTGTCCTGTGTGTGAGAGACTAGTATAGGTATCATAATTGAGCCCTAGCAACTCTGGACATCATAACGATGTCACCTAGCACTGCCATACCCCGTGGGTGTAATACCGACTCCAAACAAACGTCATAGAATCTTCCTTACGAAAAGAAACCCCTCTCTCAAAAACCTACCCACCTCTCATCCTCATGCAAAAACCCCACCTCCAAATGGCTCCTCAAATAATCCTCGTTACAGGTGCCGCGCGCTCCCTCGGTCTCGCAATAACAAAGTCTCTCCTCACCTCGTCACCCGCCGGCTCAAACATCTACCTGACCGCGCGGTCACCAACCGCCGGACACGCAGCCATCGACGCAATCCCAACCTCCCTCAAAACCGAAGACCGTTCTGTGCATTACCTGCCCCTCGACATTACATCACCGCCCAGCATCTCCGCGGTAGCACGGACCATCAAATCTCGGCACGGGCGGCTGGACGTACTCATCAATAACGCGGGGGTAGAGCTTGACATGCAATCGAGAGGCAAGTCGCGCGCGGCAATAATCGAGGGGACCATGCCAACGAACTACTACGGGGTCGTGAATGTGTGCAAGGAATTCTTGCCACTGATCCCGCCGGGAGGTAGGATCGTAATTGTCAGCTCGACGGCCGGTCACTTGAAACATTTCACGAGCGAGGAGTTGAAGCGAAAGATCAGTGCGGGGGATTTGACGGTGCCCAGGCTGACCGAGATGATGCATGAGTTTGAGGCCGGGGAGGAGGAAGGGTGGCCAAAGAGTGCATATTCGGCCACTAAGGCTGCGCAGACGGCGTTGACGGGGATTTTGGCTAGAGAGAATTCGCGGGTAAAGGTTAATTCTTGTTGTCCTGGGTGGGTGGATACTGATATGGGGAGACATGTGGGGAATAAGCCGCCGAAGACCTGTGGTACGTATAGAGGGCCGATATCACTAGTTCTTGGGAAAGGGAAGCAATGCTAACGCAATCACTAGAGGAGGGTGCACGGATTCCGGTGAGATTGGCGGTGGGTGATATCGGCGAGATCTCTGGGAAGTTTTGGGAAAACCAAAGTCTGGCAGATACAGGTTATGGAGAAGTAGCGGCATGGTAGATACGCAAGAATAAACAGTAATTAAACAGGTCTTAGATGGGTTTTGACCCCCGTGGCTGGCTGCTTGAGTCTGATAATCACTCACCGTCACTCGTTAAAACTCGGTTGCCGTTACCCCTTGATGACGTGGTAACCCAAACCTTATCCTAACGACCGCCAAGCCCTGTTCTTAACCCATTTCGCACATCATTGCGCAGTGACACTACAGTCGACATGTCCCTCTACCTCGAAGCCTCCTCTATACTCCTCGAAACCAGTGGCTCCTTAAAATCTCGTATCTACCACCGGCCTCCCTCCTCCCCCCCTCTAAAATCGCCTCCAGCGCGCCTCTATGCGCTAATAATCGAGACACTAAAACACCAATCGCTCCTCAATGAGGTGATCGAGAAATCCGGGATCCTTGGATTAGAGCGAAAGGTCTCCCCTCTCCCCCACTTTGCGCTACATGTTAATTAACGGAAGAAACTAGCTCACGCATTCCCTCGCGCTGCTACTTCTCCATGACCACCTCCTCACACGTAATGGAATCTCGACCTCGACGGGCCCACTCAAGACCGCAATCCTAAACCACAAAGCGCGGTTGCAGGCAGAGTTTACACGTGCACGCTTACGGCGGGGCTATGGAAGCACAGCGGACCTTTTTGCAGCAGTGAAAAAGGAGAGTGAAGCGAAGATACCGCGGTGGGTACGAGTCAACACCTTGCGATCCAGTCTCTCGTCCGTCTTAGCCACACTCACAGAGTATTCACCCGTTAAGTCGATCGCAGAACTATCAGGGAAGGTGTACTACAAAGACCCCATCGTCGAAAATCTCCTCGCATTCCCGCCAGCGACGGATTTCACGGCACATTCTTTGTACCTCAGTGGCGCGCTAATCCTACAGGACCGTTCTTCATGTCTACCCGCACACCTTCTTGGTCCGCCTCCTGGAGCATGGGTCATAGATGCGACCGCAGCACCGGGGAATAAAACTACACACCTTGCGGCGCTACTTCAAGGTGGGGGAAGTGTGATAGCATTCGAGAAGGATACCCGGCGCGCTGAGGTGTTGAAGAAGATGGTGCGTCGTGCGGGCGGGGATGAAGTCATCACGATACACGGTGGCGAGGACTTTCTAAAAGCGAATCCACAGGAGGAGCCTCTGCGGCGGGTTTCGCACCTCCTCCTAGACCCAAGCTGCAGTGGAAGTGGAATAGTCAACAGATCCGAGTACTCCCTTATTTCTCTCTCTCCACCCGCCACACCCTCAAGAAAGAAGCGGAAACGCGGCGCAAAACCAGCACCTACAAAGCCAGTAGTAATAAACGATGCAGAAGAGGAAGAAGCAGAAGAAATCAAAGCCGAAACAGCCACGTCACGTCTCCATGCCCTCTCTGAATTCCAAAAATCCATGATCCTACACGCCATGAGGTTCCCGTCTGCGCAAAAGATATCTTACTCGACGTGCTCAATCCACGCAGAAGAAAACGAACACGTCGTGACATCCGTTCTCGCATCGAAGATTGCAAAGCGGCGGGGATGGCGCGCTGAAAGGCGTACTGACGGAACGTTGCGGGAATGGACAAGGAGGGGAATACCCGAATATTGTGGGGGCGATGAGGAAGTGGCAGAGGCATGCGTGAGGTGTAATCCTATCGAGGATGGTGGAATCGGCTTCTTCGTCGTTGCATTTGTCCGTGATGAGAGTGTTGACGAAGACGAAAAAGAAACAGAGCACGTAATGGTGGAACAGAAACAAGAGCAAGAGGAGGAATGGACTGGCTTCAGTGACGACAATGGCGAAATCACTATTGAATCCAATGTTGAAACAAAGAAAAAGCGGCAGAAAAAGAAGCAGAAGCAGAAGCAGAAATGAGGGAAGTGGTAGCTGTATTTTTTTTATAGACCTATATATCCTCCGTGCAAAATTTATAGACATCACTCGCCAGCAGTGGTGATATTCATACATACGAGAGGCAGTCAAGTGTATATAGTATATTCCCCATTCCATCCATTCCATCATTCCCTCGTCGCATCCCTCCGTAACCACACACGCGACACAGCCAAAATCAACCCACACGCCTAATTTCCCCCGTATAATAGGAATCACAAAAACTAACCAGAACAGTAGTGTGTCCAACACTCCATCCTTCACTCAATCTCAATCCCACCATCCCCCCCCTCCCCCAACGCAATTAGAACATTAGATGAATGGTGATGAGGGTAACTACTACCATTACCCTCGCTCATTCCCGATCGAATTTCCACAATGACAGAGAGTGAAGTTTGTGATGATGAGAGAGACCAAGAGACCAATCAGACAGATAAATGAGAAAACAACAAAACGTACAGAGATACCCAGAACTATGCCACGAAAAAAGGAGCGAGAAAGACAGATATCAAAACACACCGAAAAAGATAGACGACAAACAAAGCACAATGTTTTAAAAGAAATTGGTATGTGAGTATGATGATGGGAAAGAACCAACAAAAATCAACTAAGCAGCCCCATGCAAAACTCGAAATGCAGAATTGAAAACCCGGTGCAAAGATACAAAGGTGGACTCGCTGTCGCTGACTGACGCTGACAACTAAACCGCTCCCACCATCCCAAACCAACAAAGCCAAAACTCTCGTTGATATCACAAACCTTTCCCCCACTTTTTAAGTACAACAAACAGCACGCTCTCTAAAAGAAATGCCATTGTATAGCCGCCGATAAAAAATCAAAAACAAAATCTCTCGGAACGCCTCGTTGTAACAAGTCGTTAGAAGAAATGCGTGTATACTTTCGATTCCTCATGAACTTCCATCTCCTATTGTAAATGTTAGCATCCGGAGTACCCCATCAGTTACGCGGCCCATCAATGACACATACCATTTTAAATGTATTCAGCTCTTCCTTGATCTGCTGGGCCAACACAGGAGTCAACCGATTGCAAGTGGCGATCTCTCCTCGTCGGTCGTATTCACCGCTTGGCCAAGTGTCGTGGAAAGTTATGCGAGGGCTGAAGCTGACATTGTATCTTGAAACGGAATTGGGAGATGCAGGAGCGCTATGGGAGCTAGTGTTGAATTTCGGGGCAGGCATAAAATAGTCCTCCCCTTCCTTAGTTCCTTCCTTAACAGACAGAGATTTGTTGCCAGTTCCAGGCCGCTGATTGCCAGTTCCAGGTCGTTGATTCTCAGGTCCAGTGATCTGAGGAACCTCGGGAAGCTGCGATCCGGTCGGCGAAGTCTCACTTGCTTTAGCAATTGGGGAAGCAGATCCTGAACCTACAGACACTGTTAATCAATTGTATAAGAAAATCCCATAGAAAGAACATACGCTTGAGAATTCCCTTCCTGACCGCAGCCAAAACCTCCGCACGCTCTTGCTCGCCACCCACAATGCTTCTCCTTCCACGGCTACTGCTGGCGCTGCCCCTCCTAGTCTGAGCAGTATCTGGTCGCATTTCGAGAGAATTTCGCTCCAGTTTGGGAAAACCAGTTCCGCCACCAGTATGTTCGGCAGCATTCACATTCACATTTACTCTCTGTCGTTCTGCCTCAACAGTAATCATCGAAACCTGGCCAGTGCTAGGCTGAGCAGCAATGGGACCCTCCGCGGCTTCGACTCCAGTTACCGATTTTGGCCTGAATAAGCCAACAAGTGAACGACTGGACCTCCTAATGCCTTTTCCCATCTTCCTAATCATGATCGAGGCAGAGGATGCCGTAGACGATACCGAGATATTGTCGGTCGATCCTGCAAAGAAGTTGCCTTGGCCGGAATAGATGCTCTCGCCCAATCCGGCCGCTTCCTGGCGCCGTGCTACCCGGGCCTGTTCAATTTCTTGCTCTTCTCTGAATCGATCTTGACGAGCCTTCGCTCGTTCTTCACTGCGGAGGTTATTTGCAGCCGAAGCCTTTCTCAGTTCTGCTGCACTTCCGAATGAAAAGGCACGCCTAAGTCTGTTCTTCATCCCCTTCTTTTGTCCATCATCTAGAACTGCGAGACGCTCTGTAGCAGTGGTGTTTTTGGCAAGGTCCTCCGATCCGCTGCCACTTGACATAGGTTTCATATTAGAATCCGACCCAATTGCAGACCTCGAAAGCGGGGAGGGTGCTGTTGTTCGTTTGCTGGCATCGGTAGACGAGCCTCTGGGAGGAATATTTGCAGCGTTCAACTCATGAGTAGGTGATGGCACCGTTGGTGAGGTGGAGTTATTGGCTGTATTCGAACTGGTTGATACAATAGAATTTCGATTGCTCTGAAAAAAGTTAGTACCATTATGCCTCTCAAGTAAGAGATCAAAGATCTTACCGAAGCTCGAGAAGAGGTACCGGAAGCTGAACTATCAGTGCTACCCGTTCGTCGGCTTCCGGGTCCAGCTAGAGGCTTGAAATTTGCAATCGCCGCTTTCTTATCAGCAGGTGAGCCGAACTTTGCCAATCCGCTAGGGTTATTTGAGAGTTCCTGTCTCAAGAAATTCTGGAAACTTTCTGTTGTAATCGACCCAGGGCCCACTGATCTCCGTCTGTTCTGTGTCATCTGATGAGCAAGGGGCGATGGACGTCTGTAGGTGTGAATGTCGTCAACGGATTGACTGCGAAGTTGGCCCTCGTAATCGCCGATAAATGGTGCCCTTACGACACCAGAATTGCCGCCGTTGACATTGGGCGTACTATTCGCTCGACTCGGGTGTGTGTAAACGGCAGCCACGGATGCCATTCCTGAACCACTTGGCTGGGCCGAACCCACAGGTAAACCGATGTATGAATTTCTGTTGACCCGTTTATATCTATCAGGCTTTTCTCGTGTAGGTGATGCAACCGATTGAGCCTGTGGTTGTATAGCAGTAGCAGTAGATAACGATCGAGGGGGCCGAGTACCGTGCTGAATCGAAGAATCGTCTACCGAACGAGGAGAGGACGACTGTGACAACGGTGCACGCAAAGATGAATCAAGCGATATCGAATCTAGAGAAGTGTAGGTTTGTCGGGTATCGTCCGGCTTCCCACCCACAGTTGGGCGATCTCCTGATTTCGTTGGGCTGGAAGAACTCGAAGGCTTTGTTGCAAGGCTAGGGGTCGAGGTAAAAGCATAAGTCGCTACGGGAGCGGTGCTATACCCTCGATATCCTGTGCCACCGTTGTTGTTGTTACTGCTACTGTTGTATCGTGAAGGACCGTGGTTGTGGGTATGCGAGCCAGTCTGTCCCTGAGCGGCATGTAATGCACCTGCCGATGGTTGCGAACGCGGCTGCATGAGGCTAACAGGAGCTGAGGATTGTTGCGCAGGATATGACTGGACGAGAGCTGCCATGGTGGAGCGGTCTCCACACCCAGAAGAAGTTGCCAGGCCGACGATTGGGCTCAACTCAGGCTGTCACGTAAGGCGTCGACGACCGAGGCAAGGAGAGAATATAATGTTGTGTAATGCAAAAAGGGAAAGCAGAAAAAAGTCTATGAACAAATCGTGAAGTAGGCGTCTGTCTAATCGTCCAACGTAAGCACTTCAAATCCAAATGTTGCTCTCCCCCTGTGTTTGGGAAGGGACAATACTCGGGTAGTGATATAAGACGACAGCCGTACGGTAACGCGAACGACAACGAAGGAAGAACCACTAACCCCTGAAAAGCTTTGACTGAAATATGGTAAATGACAACCGTCCACGAAAGAATTAAAACTGTATGGCGTGCAAGTGATCACAAGAATTGAATCAATAAATGAAAGTCGACAAGTCGTGGGACCGAGGAAACTTTCGAGCTACCCGTGTCGTCGGCGGCGATTAAAGAAAGAACGAATAAGTACGGAGAAGCGGAAAACCGATGCTTCCTGGACTTTTTCTTCAAGGCTGAATGAAGAAGGGCGAAAGGGAGAGCGAAAGTGTCTGGCTTCCGTGGGGGGGAGAAATGGTGGAAATCGAGTTGTCGTTCGATATTGGAGGACTCCGTACGTCGAAATAACGGGATGGAGCGGGAGGGAAGCGGGCCGGGACAAAGCGGGCAAAACAAAACAGTCCAGCAGTCTATGTATGGCAAGGGTATGTAAGAATATGAAGCGAGCGGAGACGAACTGGAGACGATTAGGAGGACGTTAATGGTGGGGGAGTGTGGTTGGGTGGGAGGCGAAAGAAGGGGGATGGTGGTGGTTGTCAAAGGCTCGTCGTCTCAACAGTTCTGGACAGAGGGAGAAGGAACCAAGAACCTGGGGGCCACCAATGTGTAGGCAGCGAACGGACGGCCAGGGAGGGAGGAAGACACGGGCTGGGGAGAGAAGAGCAGGAAGAACCGAGAAGGCCCAAACGACCTCTACCGTACCTACCAGTGGAGAGAGGGGGGAAGAGTAAAGGTTATGGGACGGGGTGAGAGGGATTGAGGTTGACATGAGAGGATACGTACTTTAATTCTACAGTACTTGCAGAGTATGGTAGAGGCACTTGGAGTACCTAAGTAGGTAGTTGGTGGTACACTAGAAGTACTTCATAACAATCGTGCTAAGAATTTATCATTCAATAATAAATAGCAAACCGGTGTCCATTGAGCTAAATACACCAAGACCGGAAGGGTTCAGATCCCTCAAATCGAACATACAAGAGAATAGAGAAAAAGAGTTTCCAGAAAGAGCCAAAAACCGAAGGTCTTTTTTTTCTATTAAGGGTCTGTCACTCCGTCGCTAGCTCGTCTGGGTTTTTAAAGCGCCCTACATTAGCCCCTTTCACCCCCCACAACAACACAGTATGACATCAGGCAAAATAAACATACAATATAGGATCATACCACAAACAGCTGATATCGTCTTCCGCAGTGACACCAGGCCCACGAGATCAGCCAGGGCCTGCATACTGTCCGTTCACATCAGTATGAAACTTTATCCCCGCCGCGCTGCCACAGGAACGAGTACATAGCGTTCTCGCTGGGCAGAGCGCGGCTGCAGAGCCGATAAATTGATAAGGTAAATCATTTAGAGAAGAGCAAATGAGACGAGCGGGACGCGTCAGATGGTATGTGCTAGAGCTGAAATGCCATGGGGTGGAGATTCTATTGCGACATCCGGATGATAGGCAGTAGTTAGCTAAAAATTCCTACCGGTGACCCAAGATCTGATTGTCTTGATGTATAATTGGAACACGAACAACCCTCTAAGACCCATCATGATTCTCCATCACCAATCTCTTGATCCCATCACTCGTGGCTTGTTAAATCTTATCGAGGGGCAGTCATACATATCCGTGCTCTTGCCCTTGCCTGCATGCCGATCAGTGTTTGGGTGAGAGAAGGTTCAAGGAACTGATTTTACAGATACACACAGGTTCTAGAGTACATATATTAATGACAGCCACTCAGCTGGTGGTACTAGAACTTCCTGGTCTTTTGAAGTTCGGGAAGGAAGTGCGGTTGGTGTTTCGGCAATCCGACTTTATTTATCGCTTACATATTCCGGGTCACCCCTAAATTCTCGATGTCAGATATCAGGAACTATGCGCTGCCCTGCTGGGACCACGGACAACCTTCTACCGAATGCCAAGAGAAGGCGCGAGTGACAAACGGTGGTTTCGACCGGACAACCCGAGGCACAACTTCAACTTCCGTACTTCGGCACTCAGTATTATTGCCCGATTCGAGGCTCCCATACATGGTGATACAATTCGCTTACGTTCAGAGTTGCCGTATCAGATAAGAGGCGTGCAATGTGGGTCAAAGAATAGAAGTGGAGGATGGAGCGTCAAAACAAAGGTGGATACTACAGGATCCTCTCCACTCTCTTTTGACCTCACCGGGTTCTGATGAAGTGCAGATATATTTTACTCCAGAGAGTGCTTGCAATCGGTCCAGGATTCCCAGCACGTTGAGGGGTAGATCTCAAGGCAACAAGCGTATGCAGGTTTCAAAGGGCTCACGGATGCGTGCTTCCCCGATCCCTTTTCCTTGATAAAGCTCAGACACCGATGCACCAGATGAGCGCGGAAGCTGTATGACGACTAGAGCACACTACGGAAATCCTACCTCAGAACCAGACGATCAATGGTATGTTGTCGCCCTGAAGAACGGCTAACCCCCACGTCGCCGAGGGGCAGAATATCGCACGTCTCGCACCGCTCCTCCACCGTCTTAGTACAACAAGATTGACAATCCGCAGTTCAAGGATATCTTCCTCAACAATTCCCCAAGCCATCCTCCTTCTATGCCCTACCCCATTTCCCGTAGCACAACCTTCAATCTCGTTCCATAAATTCGGGATTCAGTGGCGTACCCACCCAGCTAGCTACGAAAAAACCCTTTTGTAGTGCATATGCAATAGTGAATCAACCTCACCCTCTGCAGCGGCCCGTTACCTAGCTACAAAACGGTGGCTGGGAACTGGAAATGGTACTGGCTGCAGCAAAACTTACATACTTGTAAGTACATATGTACTTAAGTAGTTGTCGGCAACTAACCTTATACAGTTGTTGCCCAACGCCACGTATGGTTAGATGGCGCTTGTGGTGATGACGCATTATGCGCATCAAATACTATGTTGGGTGCGGCCATCACAATCACATGTTGCTGCGCCCGCTTGTGGCTAGGGCGGGCATATACCGTATCCGGTTTGTTTGTGTGTAGTGGCATGTGCAACCCTCGATATCAGAGAGTTTACGCTATCAGGCCAGCTCCAAAAATTCCACGGGTCCAGGAATTCTCACTGAGAAGTCAAGAAGACATCCATGGGGTCTGAATAGATCCACCCCGCTTGGTTTCTGTACTTTGAAATTTCGAAATCGTTAATTTTGAGCTGGCCCGTTAGCGCAAAGCCTCTGATTGATGGCAGTATTTTGATCTTGTTCGTCCTAGTAGACAAACAAACCGGATACGGCCAGATAAAACAGTAGGCCGGGCGGGCATACCGGCGGAAACATAGGCCTCAACACCATACCAAAAACATCACGACGTTTTGAGAGCCTGTCTCTATCACAAGCTCGGTCACCTAGTAGATAAAGCACCCAAAAGCTTCACAACTCTGAGGTAGACTATGCTGTCATTCTCACATGAGTGGGTCATCACACTCGGGGCCGATTACCGTAACTCTGGGGTGATGTCCGTAGTTTGTGTAACTAGCCCCAGAATTGTATACGACGTTCGAGACTACACGAATTGATACCAGGTTCCTATCCTGACGTGTGCCTTTCTAGCCTTACTATCCGGTATTCCCCAGTACGCACCAAGGCCGAATTCGGTTTTCAAAATAAGTAGTCAACTAGCTTCCCAGCATTCGAGACTAAGTCAACAAGCAGTTTGAACTCCCAGAGATAGGGCAGTAATCGCCCGAGCCATCTTGCCCACTGCAACGAAATCCCCGCACTTGTGTTTGTCTAGGTGACGATCGAAAGTAGGAAGCTTCTAGGAACGCGGTGTCGTCTTTACCAAGTTAGGCTCAAGCAATCCACCCTCACCCAAATGGCGGTTCCTACGATCCCTAACCCTGCCCGCCTGCCCAGTTCACCAACCAGGGGCTACGTACCTATAGTCAGGTGGTCTATTCACGCCCTAGCTTGCCGTGTTAGGAATCCCCTCCCCCCCCCACTTCACTTCCTTCACCTTCCCCTGTGGTACGTGTAGATAACCGGATGGCGCGGCCCCGCTTGAGATATCGTATCGGCAAGCCGCGAATGTCTTGATAAACAAAAATATCCTGGAGTTGCTTGTTCCTTGTGTCGTGTACGTATGTATGCATGTATCTATGTACAAACGAACACCTTTTTCTATACTGCATATGATGCTACACAAAAAACGCCTGTAATGCAATTACACCCTCTAAATCAACAGCACTTGGCGGTATCCTCGCCGTCAACTCTCGTCTTTTTCGGTTCGGCCCCGCCATCGTCTTCAGCCTTTCTTACGACCCCGGATGTTGCACAAGGAGTAGTCTCTTTCACCACCTTTGATTTCAACGCCCCATTTGCCTTCGCAATTTCCGGGAGAGCACGATAGTAAGGCTGGCAACGGTACCACGGAACACATCTCCTGACATTTCGTGGTGGGTTTCTGACCTCGACCTCGATCCCTTCCTGGCTAGCATTTTCCCCACCCTCAATCTCTCGATCTGGTCCCACCCACCGTCCCTCAGCATCAACTTCCTCCGGATTTCGCTCAAGTTCTTCCGCAATGATTTTTTCCACCTGCGCGAGGCACTGCTCATACTCGAACAGCGGGTCACCGTCAGGGCCCATATGTCTTGTCGAAGCGCGGCCAACAGCGTTTCTAACTTCCAGGTGGCGGGGGAGGAGGGTGTGCCACAGTTTAAACAGGTGAGATTTAATTGGGGTAAGATTTGAGTCTTTAAAGACCTCATTGAGCAGCTTTCTTGACCGTTTCGACGGTTCCCGGGATAGTAACTCTGTCAGCGGTAAATGAGGTAGGATCTGATGACGGATGATGTCCAGGTACTCCCGGCCGATTATGTCCATGCGTGGGAACCGCTTATCCCAGTCCAGCGACGTTTCGAACACGGCAGGGTTGTAGAGGTTCCCTTCCGCTGACATTACGCCGTCGACGCCGGTCTCGGCGATACACCGCTCGACGTCTTCTTGCCAGAGGATGTTGCCATTGGCAAACATTACCACTTCACGGGGGAGGTTGTCGCGTATGTACTTGATATAGCTCCAATCTGCAAGTCCCGTGTTGTGTCCCTTTTGTTCGCGGGTCCGTCCGTGGATGGTTAGAACTTGTGCACCTGCGTCAACCACCATTTTCGCATACTCAAGGCTTTTCTCCTTTGTTTCGAGAATGCGAATCTTTGCTGTCACTGGAACGGCTAGATTTTCATGGAGCGTGCTAATCAGGGAACGGATAAGACCCCAATCTTCCTGCAGGAAAGCGCCGTAATGCCCCTTCTTTGCAATCCCCTGTGGACACCCAAGGTTCAAATCCACCGCATCACAGTGGTCTTGGCATTCCTTCGCAGCTGCAAGAAGATCCTTCGGGTCATTGGAGCAGAATTGAACAAACACTGGCCTGTCGTGAGCAACATTGCCGTCCAGATGTGGGGGTTGGAATGACTGCGTCCTGTATATAGGGCTGGTGGCAAAAAGACGCGAATGAAGCATGGGCGTGTAGCATAGTGTATTCGGAGGAGAGTGACGGCGAGACAGTAACCGCCAGGCCTGCATTTGTGTGGTTTTTGTTTAGTTGTCGGCCGAGGCGCGAATAGTTAAGGTTTTCGTACCAACTCGCTTTGCTCGACCATCGGTGCGACTACAGTTCGTGGCGACCCGATGGACTCATAGAATTCCCGTCCCAGCAGCTTTCGTCTCTTAGTAAACGGTTCTGAAGCGCCATCGTGTTGAGCTGTTGGCAGTGGTACTGGGGCTGAGGCGCCGGCGTGCATGGTGGGATACACGGTAGAGGCGCTGAAGGGTCGGTAAGAGAAGGTTTCAGGTGGGGTGTCGCGAGTGGTGACGTTAGACGAATGGAAGAATATCGATAGTCGGATCGACGTTAATTTTGATGAGATCCACGAGTGATGGTGAACGAGGCGTTGGGTGGTGCCTGTCAAGTGAGTTTGAAATGCCATGCGCATGTGGGAAAGAAGCGTAAAAAAAGTGAGCGGCTTTGTGCTTGTGCAACGAAGCCAAGAAATTCCCTCATTGGTTGATAGGTTGGAGGGGTTCCACCACACTCCGTTTCGTCCCTACACCTTCAATTATCACGGGCACTCACTCACTGACCCTCTCACTCACCATCTGCGCACCGAATCAACACTGCCGATTCCCAGTGACTGATGTATCACCTTGCCAAGGGCCTCTACCTGTATGCGACTAGCAAGGAGGAGTATTCAGTTCTGTGAGCACTGTGTCCTTTCCAGTACAGCTCTTGTTTGCTTGTTTGCTTGCTAACAAACCGCGAAAGACTTCTCGGCCTTGATAATGCAGGTAAAACGGTTAGTTCAGCTCTGCCCATCTCCCGCAGGGTTCTCGAAGCTAATAACGTCCAGACTCTTCTCGAAAAGATAAAATCCATCTACCTCCCTTCTCAACCCGCGCCTCCAAAGTCCGGCTCCACAATCCCCACCGTGGGCCAGAACGTCTCCATCATCCCCCTCCAAAACCCCGCTGTCTACCTGAAACTCTGGGACATAGGCGGACAATCTACACTGCGGAAGCTGTGGAAAAGCTACTACTCGTCCGCACACGCGATCGTCTTTGTTATCGACTCTACGGATGTCCCTAGGATCGAGAGTGAGGTTGTTGCGACTCTACGAGAGGTGATAGAAAGCGAGGAAACGGAGGGAGTTCCGGTACTAGTGCTGGCGAACAAGCAAGATCGCGATGAGAGTCTTGAGATCGCCGAGCTGAAAGAGGTTATCAATCCGGTTGTTGTACAGCTAGGGGCGAGAGATAGTAGGGTACTACCGGTTTCAGCGCTTGAGGGGTGGGTAACCCCGCCCGAACGTTGTGAGGAGGGAACTAACGAGAACAGGACTGGAGTGGTGGAGGCGGTAGAGTGGTTGAAGACGAGAGTGATGTGGAATAAGGACAACAGACCACCCACTATGCGGTGACGTACAATGATTGGAATTCAGAAACTTTACATTGATTTTGCTTGGGTTGGGGGGTTAATGGCGTCTGGCTTTGAGTTTTTGCGTGCGTTTTGCGGTTTACAGGCATCGTTCTGGTACATCTGTTTCATGTTTATACCTCATCACAGTGGTGTTTGGATGGTTCATTCCGTTTCCTTTGAGATAGCTCTCTTGTTGGGCTGTAGAATATCTGACATTACTGAGCAGGAGTGGGATCTAAACGGGCATTAGTTGACTGGTCGTTTCTTGGTGAAAGAACGTTAGACTGCTCCCCCTGATCAACCCCGCCTGCCTCGAGTAGAGTGGTGAATATGCAATTGACGCACTAGATGGGCGGACAGCCCTCCGCAAATCACATGCTGCAGGTGTTAAGGGATGCTAATAATAATGCAGCTCTCGGGATCCTCGCTGTCCTGCTCCCGAAGAAAATCTACTCAGCTCTCATATAAAAACACGTGTAAACACATGTGCCCGTGGGTTAAGACCGAGTGGGGATCTGTGATTACAGATGAGGTGACACGCGAGGCTTCCATGCTCACATCAATTGCACCCTACAACCTGAGGATTATGAGAAGCCTGAACCAAAGTTTATCGAAACGTCTCGATGTTGATTAGATGGTATCTTACCATCCGCTGCTCAATTACCACTTTCGTCACCAAATGGAGCCGCATCTACGTCATCTTTACCGGCGCTGTAGGTACCTGTAACTATAGGTACTCGTACTCTACTCTACTCTAGTGTTTCTTAGCTCAGAACAAGTATCGCAGAAAATTCAGCTTTGTCCACGTAATTCTTTGAATTCCATAAACACAGATAGCGGCTGAGTTTTCTAATTGATGGATAGAGTTAGAAATCTATCCCACGGATGATCGGAGGAAAGATGACGCCGAATACGGGGTGAAGCACGCACAGAAGAAACCTAGCCAACCCGGTGAGTGAGCAAGCGCAGCTCAATTGCTGAGTTAGACACTTCCTGTTATTCTGTTACTCCAATTATTACTTGCGACTTCTCCTTCTTAACGACGACCGCTACCGTTGAAGTATGAATGATGGCCTCCTCTTCGTTCCATGATGTTGCTCCAGCGTCTTTGACCTATGAACCTATCACACACCATCACCGCCATATTGAGCTATCACAGCTGTCCTCCTCTGAAGAGAACAATGAAGACACCCCTCCAGAAAGCATCCGCGAACAAAAGGGACTGCGAGAAGTAGACGTAGGGTCGCTAATTGCGCCTATTCTCTCCCGTACACAATCTTCGATGCTATATGCGGCCGCTTCAACACCCAACCATTCACCGCCGCGCTCTGTTTCACCATCTTCGGAGGAAGACGAAGCCGTAGGCGGGGTACGAAAGATTACGCGCGCCCCGCATCCAAAGGTAGTGAAACCGGCTCTACAGAATCGACCACCGCAACCACAACATCGCCACCATAATAACAACCAGCATCACCACAAAAAGAGCAATCAGAAGAATACATTCTCTCTGCCGTCATTCCAACTCCCCTCGTTACCGCGAAATGTTTCCCTCCCGTCGTTCGTCACCGGGAATAGTGGTTCCTCCAACAACTCTCCAGAAACCATGACTGAGAAGTTTAAACGTCAGAGAGCAAAGACATCAATACAGCTCTCGTCGTCGGGTATATTTTCCACGCAACGAAGCTCCACTTTCTTTGGTAAACCGTCGTCACCTCGGGAAGCTGAAGGCTCTAGCAGTAGCAATACAAGTCTTACCCCGCGGCCTTCACCACTAAGAAGATCGTCGTCAGTGTCCTCAGTGACGAGACTATCACTCTCTAGAGCTGCAACTGGGGGATCTACGACATCATCCTTGGGCGACGATGCTAGGTTTTTGCATATCACGCAGATGACCAATTCCCGTCTAAAGGCCATCAAAGACAATCTTATCGCGGGGCTCCCAACAATGCCCCAACTCCCGCATCTGCAACAGCATCTAGCAAGTCTGAACCCGTTCATAGACACGACTGAGAATACCCCCACCACGATAATCCCGAAAACTCCGGCGATGGAAGCGTTGGATTCTGTTACGGGAGATGTAGTGGTCCTGGGAGGATATCGTGGGTCGATCCTTCGGGACGCAGCAACTGGACGGCATGTGTGGATCCCGTTGAAGGTGGGGCTCAACTTGAGGAAGGTGGACTTGGAGGTGGGACTGGAATCTGAGGACGAAGAGCGGGCCGCAGAGAAGATCATACCCGATGGAATGCTGAAGTCTATTTCAGCTGTCGATATTAGTCGGCGGTTGATCCGGAGGTTGAAAACCGGCACCGCGGAACATGATCGGCGGGTGCATGATTGGGGGTACGACTGGAGACTATCGCCCGCCCTGATTGTAAAGCAGTTGATTGAATTCCTGGAGACACTGCCGTGCAACAAACCGGTCGAAGGGGCGGATCCTACGGTTAGAAGGAAGGGACGCGGGGCACTGGTAATTGCACATTCGCTCGGTGGACTTATCGTCCGGAATGCCATCAACCAGAGGCCAGAATTATTCTCGGGAGTACTATTTGCAGGGACGCCAATGAACTGCATCAACATCCTTGGACCGTTGAAGAACGGAGACTCAGTCCTCTTCAACTCGAAAGTGTTTACAGCACAGGTACGAACCCCATCGTCCTCCATCGTCCTCCACCAGCTAACAGCCCCCAGGTAAACTTCACCCTCAGATCATCCTACGCCTTCCTCCCTGAAGATGGCCAATGCTTCATCGACAAGAAAACTGGCCAGCCCCTCCCATTCAATTTCTACTCCGTCGACTCCTGGCGCGAATATGGCCTGTCACCCTGCGTCTCCGACGTCCCTCAAGCACCACCTATCCCTCCCCCAATCTCCCCACTAACCCGCCTCTCCAACGCCTCCTCAGTCCTCTACAGCCTAAACCCACTCACCGACATCGCCAAAGAAAAAGAAAAAGACCTCAGCACCACCCCCTCGGTGGGACCCCAACTCAACTCCACCTCCACACCCGAAACCCCAACGATTCCAAAATCCGCGGCAATCCCGTATCTAGCCCGCACCCTCACCGCCACCCTTGAGTTCCGTAAAGGATTATACTACAAACCAGAGCTGGAGGGGCGGTACCCACCGATGACGGTGCTGTACTCGAAGACGACGCCGACGGTGCGCGGAGCAAAAGTTGATGGGCTCGAGGGCTTAAAGCGGGCGGATGTGTACGATGAACTCGTGTTTGGGGCTGGCGATGGAGTGTGTCTGTCAAAGGCGGCTATGTTACCGCCCGGATACAGGTGTGCGAGGAAGGTAGCAGTGGATAGGGGACATGTTAGTCTGCTTGGGGAGCTGGAGGGGGTAGGGAGGTGTGTCGAGGCTGTTGTTCGGGAGAGGGGGTGGTGAAACCGGGATTTTGCTTTGTGTGGTGTTATGGAGTTTGGGGGTTGTTAGATATGATACTTGAATGAGTGAATGAATATATTTAGACAGCGTACTGAGTACTTTTGCTGGGCTGGATAGAGTCCTCTCCCATGTGACGAATAGGCAGACAATGCCATAAGAGCAGTACACAATACTCGAGTCTTCCTCTCGCTCTAGATCTCTCTCCCTCCCTCCCTCTCTCCTCCCTGGGAACATAAAACCTGAAGATTCGTCCCCGTGACTAAACGCTACACAAATGACACCACATATCCTCAAAGGTTATACAGATCTACATTTTCTCTTGGTACTTATGCATTACCCTAGGGCACAAATTTGATTCGATGAGCGCAAATTAGCTGTTGGCATGGTTGATACCACCAAAGCCATGAAATTAAGGGCAAAAGTTGATACTCGCCATCTGCGTCTTGTTTCCAACTCAGCAAGCACCGACACAAAACCAATACTCTACCAAACGCTTCCCGGCCTAAAAACGTCAAGAACAGGATTCGAACCTGCGCGGGCGAACCCATGTGATTTCAGAATCTCCAGAAGAGCCAGTTCGAGTCACACTCCTTAACCACTCGGACATCTTGACAACTAACAAACTTTAACCGTAAAAGGCCTTATCAATATACCTATAACCAAGACACCGCTCTCGCCTCCAAAAAGAAACTCCCCTCCAAAGAAACTCCCCTCCAAAGGAAGTCCCGCATTAAAGCTCTCCCTTCTACCCAACAAACCCTCATCTTCTTACTCCACCATCGTCCTCAAAATATCCTCTCGGCAGCACCTACAGAAAACCTCTTACAATACCGTCTGCTCACCTCTTCAAGGACTTCCTCTCTGTCAAATATTACCGCTTGGCCTCTGTCGACCGTCGCTTGCTCTCCCACTCACCCAGTCTGGCTTCTTCTCTTCCAACTAGACCGAAGCGCTTCTCTCCTCGAACCTACAATTTGGCCCGTTCGTACATCAAGCCTGAATAGCGGTTCATAAAATAATTAGACTTAGGCACGTTTCTCTACAGTACTTTCCCCACCGGTCACGGTAGCGGAACACCTACCATGATTTCGAAGAAGCCCATGACCGTTCTGGGTAGGCATCCGAAGACTCCTGTAGTTTTCTCGCTGCTTAGAATTCTAACGACATAGACGTGCTTGAAGGTTTAGACTCATTAGAGGGCGGCTGCCGACTGGACTGCAGATCAACAGACCGCCCAGATATAGTCCGCCCTGACGGAAGCTGCCACTGACCTGAACCCAGCTTATTCCAGGCCTCATCAAACCTGGGCCAACCTACAGATATCTGCAGATTTCGCAGGGCCATACTTTAACCTCTAGCGACTTGCCTTTAGCACGCCTGTCCCTGTCATGAGCGGTCACTCGACTATTCTCTCTACCCTCTCTTGCTCTTTTACCCACACCAACCAAACAAATAAAGATGAACCTGCTTTTTGAACTTGCCAAACGTTTCGCCAATAGTAAGTATCCCAGTTATCAAGCGTTTATCCTCACTAACTTATAGCGCTCTCTGTAGTAATCGCAGATAAAGTCATGGATGTTGTGGCAGAGAAGGTGGTCGTGACTGTGATTGCAGCTGGCGGGCGATTTGGGGGGCATTAAGTGCCCAGAAAGTCGTTAAGTATTTCAAAAGAAGGGAAGGAGGAGGAAATGGGGCGCAGAGAAGAGGGTGAGGTGAGTGAGGGGGCGAGTGGCTTGCCCTCCTTCGGTGCTCCCTTCAGGTAAAGCAGGCTGCTAAGTACTCGAATCACAGATGAATAATTGTCAATACATGACATACGATCAAAAATGATATTCTTTATGCCACTCTCTAGGTACTTAATTCCCGTGATGCCACCATACCTCGGAGGTGCACCAGAATGCCACTTTGACGGTTGCTAGTATTGGCTGTCCCCCCGTTCCCCTTGATCACCGCTGCTCCTTTTCAAGCCCCTCTTGCTTCTTCCCCATCGGTTACTCGTCTGGATCCACCATGTAAACGTTGATAGCAAGCCTCCCTGATACCCCGAGCTTAGATCCGCCATCGCTGCATTCCATTCTATTTAGAGGTTGTGATGACTTCAATGAGAGCGTGAAGTGGTGAACAGCAACATTCTAGGAAATAGCTGTATGATAAATGCAATCGTCTAGCCCCCTTCTTAGAGCATTTTCCTATTCAAACTTATTGTCAGGTATTCCTCTAAGGATGCCATTCTAACAATATCAACTCCCGTGCAAAAATGGATACCCTCCACATTAACACCCTTAGAAACCCTTAGCCGAAAAAGTACCATGTTTAAGTACGGCATCCAAAATCGCTGATATTACCATGAACAACCCCCCAATAATATCTTGCATATAGTACTCGTCTGGCTCCCAAAATCGCAAGTGCTAGCAGCACTACCAGTCCTAGATATGGTTCGCCAGTACTATATCTAGTTGTGGAGAAGGTAAATAAGAAATGGTTCGCTCGCGGCTCCGACCCTTCTGCCTGGCGTACTCGGATTTACGGCACTGCATTTGGCAACGTCAAACAGTGGCCACGAGATAGCTGGATTACTTATCGGCGGCAGGGCCTAGCCTCCACAAAAGGCTTTATGAAAGTACTCACTCCACCAAAATATCTGCTGGGCACAACCGCGCCCTCCAAAAGGCTCACATAAAGTCCTCCTGCCCTTATTCTCTCAACACCATATACCATCACTCGCCGCCGCAGCCGCAGCCGCCGCAGAAGAACTCTCCTGAGTCACGTATAGTACCGGCATGTCCGAAATTAAACCACCACCATCACCCCACTGCCGGTGTACTGTACCTAGGTATGCAGTCTGCATGTCTCACATTTCAGCTCCATTGTTTCTTTACTATTCCAGATACATAAATGACATGAGCATATCACGATAAGAGGTTTCCAAAAAAACAAAAACAAAGCCAATTAGGTATACAGCATTTGCACGAACGCTTTCCCATTCTATCATATCCAGGCACCCCCCAAAAGCACAAGCAAAGAAAAAAAAAATCATTCCATAAAAGCCATGCCAGCTCAGCCCTCCGGAGAGTGAATGCAAGGGTAGCTCGTATCCATACATAACCAATAAGACAAAAAGCAAATCACTAGATGTACAACCTACATCAACGTCGATACCCGAACGCTAATGCATGCTGTACTCTGCGTTTCCGATCTGGAGGTTCTTCGAGGTGTGAATTTGAATTGAAGTAAGTCAGTCAAGCGTTTAACGTGCACCGAAGTGTGCATGGAGTGATGGTAAGGACTTGACTCTTGCAAGTCCTCGCGTTCTGTTTCTTGCTTGCGGGGTATGATCTATACAGAATGTGCAGACGAAAACCTTCGGCAAGGTTCGACGATTGTACCCTAAGCACTTGATGTGTGACCAATGATTGCAAGATTCGCTAGAGTTCTCGTCAGAAATCATGGTTTTTCGTATACAAAACCGTGAAGATGATACCATTGAACCATAGTCTTTCCACCATCATCCTGGCGACCACCACAAATACACCTGGTATCACCCGCCGCGTCCCCATCTAAATCCGATAGATCTCGGTCAGATGCGCAGTCTGGATCTGTGACGGTTGTTGGTGAAGTATTTCCAAGAGCATCTCCCTTATGAAATCCTCCATCTGCAACATGTCGGCGGCGAGGTTTGCGACGGGGTGTTTGGACGCTGGATGCATGGGATTTGGTAGGTGATGAAAATGGATCATACAGAGATCCAGTACCGACTGAACGGCTGCGAGCACTATAGGCATGGTACTCTAGAGAGCTAACTGGGCGGGCCCTTGCGGAGGATTTTAGGGGAGAAACATCTACTTAGAGTTAGAAAACCCACGACGAGATGGTCAAACAAACTCACTACCACCTCGGCTTCGAGCTAACACCTTCTTCAATGCCGTAAGAGCGTCACCATCTGCATCATCATCCTCCAGACTAATAGGTTCGTCCACAACAGTTTCTGCCTCCGACCCATCATCCTCGACATCTTCGAATTGCGGCAGTTGAGGGGTAATAGTAACGATTGACGAGTGCGATCTTCTTAGTTGACCTAGTGGCGGCGGACTGCTTTTCAGAGGAGTTGGAAGTCTTGGTGATGAATCCATTCTACTCCTTCCAGTCACGGCCGCTGGTACTGCAAATAAACCATGTGGTTTGATTGGAGTCCTTGGGAGGATATTGGTCGGGAATGGTTTGGTAGTAATGGCTGACTTTGTGATTAGGAATGTATTCGTTTCAAGGGCACTATTTCTACGCCGACGGTATAAAGAGTATTCACCACCATCTGGAGCCAGTCCTCGGGGTGAATCACCATCGAATGATGAATCGCTTTCTTCCAGTGAGTCCCAACCGCTTGCTGTACCGGTCCCCTCTGGCACAGCTGGTGAATCAGGCTCATGAACAACAACGGCGGCTTTTGCCACAGCCCTGCCATCGGCAGCAATTGCGAGTACCACTTCGGCACGGGTCTTGGAGATCTTAGATGGCGATGAACGTGATCGGGAGATTGTAGTTCCTGTATGCAATATGGGTGCGTTCTCATCGTTGAAATGGGTTCCACCAGAGTTCCTATGATTACTCGATGTCCGTCTGGATGCCGATGGACCAGGGCGATGAATGCTACGGCTCACACCGGGTTTCCTGCTACCCATCAAATCCTCTCGAGATTTCGCTGATTCCAGCTGTCGACGCTTAATCCTCTCCTCTCTCTCTCTCTGACGCTGGAGGTTTTGATGATGGTAGGGCTTTTGGGAGGGTGTGAGATCATTCCGACAATTATTGAAGCCATCGACCATCGAAGATGTAGTGCTTGAAGGCTCCGAGAATAATAAATTCGGGTCAACGCCAGCCGGTACAAAATCCGAATGGTCGGATTGCATGAATGAAAAATGAGCCGAATCAGATGCTGTGTGATCTGTACGAACCGGAGAGACACCGCGAGCGTTCAATGAAGCTCTTGACTGAAAGACATCATCATCATCATTTGAACCGAACAGATTCCGACGAAGTACGTTCCAATCAGTTTGTAATTGCTCGCCATTTCCACGCCCCAAGTCCAAGCCAGCATCACAAAACAAAGAATTTTGTGTATATTCATTGCCGCTGGGGGCAGTACCCCTTCCTGTAGCCTGCCTTCCTCTTTGAGCTGAGTTAATTGAATTTAACGTGGATGTCGACGAGGTATGAAGCTTCGAAGGGCTAGTAGGAGGGGGAGACAGAACTCTCGAACCAATCTTAGACGTAGAAGCCGCTCGCTGGGGCAATCGTTTTTTTTTGACTACTCCTGCACTGCTTGGCGGAGGTGTCTGCATGCCAGAATCTGATATTTTCCCGGAGACGGCTGGTTTTGCCGGAGTCTTTGAATCCGATTTAGCATTTGTAGCCCGATGCCGTTTAGTAGGAGATGCTATAATAGGACTAGAAATTTTCCCAGCTTCCGTCAAGTTCTGGCGAACAATGATCGTATCATCTGGTATCATCAACACATTGAGGCCTTCCAGAGAAGCAGAATGCCTTTTCCTTCCAACAGTTGGAAGTGTTTGTGCCCCTGGTTCCAGGTTCGAAGAAGCCTTGCGGTTGGTGAAGTCCTCCGGTAGGGTATTATGCCATGTTAACTGGGCGGATTGGGGTTGTCTCGACATCGATGGTTGACAGTGTCAAGGGGTGATGCTGATCCGACAGTACAGTGCAAATAAATCCAGACTAATTATACTACCATCATTAGCACAGTAGTGGCAGCACAATGTCTGACCTGGGTATACAAACATCAATATAATAGCTGTCGTTGCAAATGGATAGGTTCAACGGACATTAAAAACGTCGAACACTACCAAACTGCTAGAGCTACCACCACTACGCTGTTCGACGTATGAGTATCAAAGTACTCGTTACCAAAAGCAATACACCCGCCCACACTACACAGACAAAAAAAGTGGGGTAAGTATCGGTCTATCCAATATGGAAGCGAGTCAGGGTCGGACCGTGCACCTGTTTGCGATGATTTTGCCTATGAGTGTTGACGATTTAATAGTGCAAGGTATTGATCATGAAAAAGAGAGCGACGCTTCTATGAAGATGCGAAAACAAAGTTTGTCCCAAGAAATTTGTGGAGATGGCCCTTCAGCTGAATAGAATGAAGTTCTGGTTGGCGAGAAAAAGATGGGGGTGAGGCAATCTGGTGGCTGCCTCCTGAGTTGAGATTGATGAATATTCACACTTCCACCAATGAAGAAGGTTGCAACGGAAAGAACAATCGCAGAGCTCGTTTCAGCAGCAACCGCAACCGCGTAGTCATACACCGGATAGAAACTCGGTGGAAGAGAGGAGTTGGGAGAAGGAGAATCGAGAAACTGGAATCGAGGGTGAGGTCTGTACCTTGCCTTGGAGTGTTACAAGATGGAGGAGTCGCTACAGTGAGGGTTGAATGACCGGATTGGCTTGTGGCGCCGAGGACCTAGTGATGGCCGTGCATAATGACCGGGGGTTGCACTTCAAGGATCATCAGTTCTGGTGACAAGGCGTCAAATCGCGTCAATTTGGGTGCAGAGCACTAGACTACTTACATCTGGAAGATCCCAAGAGGGGAAGACTGGGGAAATAAGAGACAGAGAGAACCTTGGGAAGGCTGGAGATGGGATCCAGCACTTAACCAGTAGCCATTGGGTCTCCATGTCACTATCTCAAAGAGAGCAGAATAATGTATTCGATGCAATTACGTGTCTCAGATCCACCTTCAGCTAGCGGTAACCGGGAATAATCAACAAGTAAAAGAGGTACAAGCCATGTTGTAACACTCCCTTCCCCAGATACATATCCGGTCGGTTGTTTATCTGTACCACAGCCGTTTGCTCCAGTACCTGTTCCGAGATCTCGTTAACTGGGAGAAGTGGGGAGTGTCAGATTCGAGTCGGAGCATTGGAAAGATGGTTGATCTCTGGAGCAGCTGGATATGCGGACGAATTGGCGGTGATGAGAGTCATTTCGCTTTCGTTCTCACCCCAGAGCCCCGCCAGATTAGCCAACCATAGAAGAATTCCAAGTAGGAGGCGGGAGATTCGGTGGGAAGATCACCTGCGCGTAGGGCAGGCTCTTGGAGATCGGTACGGCTGGAAGCGGTTAATTGAGCTCGGGCCAACCCCGCGTCTCAAGTTTTCGCGTGGGGTCAACTTTCTTTCCATCCCATCACCTCCGTACAGACAAGACAAGACTACATCTCTTCAACGCCGCCTTATCGCTTACTGATGGCTGACGCACCAGCAAACCCGTACGATCGCCCGAGTCTGAATACCCATTCCGCATTCGATTCAATGACCTGCCTTTCATCGTGCTGATATCGAGGCCGAACGTCTAATGCAGTCACTGATGCGACTCTCACAATCCGAGTTATCAAAAACTTCCCATATCGGACGAGCAAGAATGTCGTTCTCCATCACCTGGACTTGACCACGGTTACAGCTGGCGAGTTGAAGGAGAAAGTCAAAAACCGTACGTATCAGGCGCATCCCTGCACGGCCTGTACTGACTTGGGCGCTTCAGATATCCAGACACAACCAGGCTTCAAGGCCTATAAGTCGCTGCAGCCAGGTGGGTTGATCCCGCAGTTCTTTGAACTCTCCCAAGGAGGGGGCGCCGTTTAGTAGTCGGGGTGTGCTGATCAGGACTCTAGATACCCTTAAGCTCTATACGAAAGCGCATGGGACGAAAACGAACAACTTAATCATCAATATGGAAGACACGGACGAGAGGCTTTTGTTTCGAGATGACAATGCTACGCTGGCCAGTTATGGATGCGGTAGGGCCCTTAAGCAGTAACATCCTCCCCAGATACTGATAAGTTTGTGATTAGAGCACGAGACAGAGATATCGTTCTTCATCATGAAAGATTATGAAGAGTTTAAAGCAAACCCAGTGGAGAAGTGGTGATCATGCGGTGGTGTATGTTACGCAACACTCGTAGCGGGACTGGACGAACATGAACATTGCATAATATGTAGTGATATATTGGTATGCATTTGTTTCCGGTCAGTCGGGTACTTCTAATGGGTTGTAGACCATGTAATGTGAATCTACCATGGTCGGGCACTCTAAATCGCAACGAATGTACTTTGATTGATCTTATTGATGCTACTTGCCTATCACCCTCCTAATCACGATGACACATATTGCCAATCACTGCTAATCCTGTGGTGGAATAGCCACTGGTGCTTCCTTGTCTCAAAGATAATGAAAGCTGAGTTGTTTGGCAGGAAGAAGGTACCTCGGGAGAACGAAACTGCCAACCGATGGTATGTGCGTGGCAAGTGAGACACTGTGATTTAACTTTACCATTAAAGGATTGCGTCCCGCGCAACACCATCTACCCCCAAACTCGCAACTCATCTAAATGTCCACCGTATGGTTACCATGGGATCTTTGTGTTAAGTATGACGCGTACAACGACGAGGAGATACACGTTGCCACATCCACGCCGAATGTCAGGGCATATTCCGTTGCAAATTCCAAAATTAACGGCGGACCTGACCCGTCACACCCACATCAGCAACTGCCTCCAAGGACACCGTGAGCCAAGATCAGGCAAAGATTCAGGGTTAGGGATCACGCCAACGGAAACGGCGTGAATCTGGCATAACATAAATTTTCTGTCAAATTGGATTATGCAAAACGCTTGACGATCCGCAGTTCTTATCTCATTGATTCCAAACTGCTGGGTTTTATTACTCCCATCACGCTCTCTACATAATGTTCTTGTTTCTACACTTGTTGGTACCGGTACTTAATATTAACAAGTATTTAGTACTATGGATACCGTCGGGCGATCTTCATTCCCATACTGCTACTTTTCCTGTTCCTGCACCATCCTCGACAACGTACCTCTAAAAGGAATGATGTGAATGATACCCTAAGAGGCCCCACGGCATAACAACACAACACCAAAATTGCTGCTGCTGGCTGGCGAAGTGCGTTCCTTTCTTGGACCTTGAGTGCGAGGGCACCATAACGCAACTTTAACTACTGCAGTTATCCGTATTGATGCTTCATACTTTTGGTGATGTCTAATCCCATCACTTTCTTTGATTCTTAACATCAATACCAACAGTACACAAAACCACGGACAATCTTTGGTACACTATAGCGTCCTCCTTCGGTTCGGTTTCCACGACGATATGACAGGTTCCAAAAAAAGTCGTGCTCGACGAGCTCGGCCGCTTCCGAAAACAGTAGTTTATAAGATCCTACAAAACCTCCCCACAACATCTCTCTTCACCGCTTCCCTGGTTTGTTCGAGCTGGAGGAAGCTTGTATACAACTCCGGGCCGTTATCACAAGCCCTCCTCAAGCCACATCTTGCCGTCCTCCGCGAACGGTTCGGCGCAAAAGAGATTCCCCCGAGGCTTCCGATACCGACAGTCCGCCAGCTTCTGGTGCTATATGCAAGGCAGGACTTATTTGGGGCGTTTTCATCTACCGTCACCTACGACGTCTCAGATCTCTGTTCGGCCGCAATCTGGCAAGATTCATGCTCGATTCCTCTGCAGCGTCGACGGTTCGCAGTCTGTGGATCGCTCCTGGCCTTTGCAGTACGCAATAAACGGGTGCATCTGTTCGAAACCGATCGGCATCCAATCAAACTTCTCACTACCATCAAGGTCCCCGCTAGACCAATCGCATTGGCAGTTTCAGAGTCGTTTCTGGCGGTGCTGGATGAGAAGCGGTTGCATCTTTATCACCTCTTAGCCCGTGGAACTCCAAACTTCATGTCAGTCAATATCTATTCCCTCGAAGTCCCCCACCTCCAGAACCCTTCTGCGATTGCCATAACCCCGGAAGGAATCATGCCACCTCTAGTAGCTGTCCTGGGGGCGGAACTATATCTGATACACCCGTCACACGCCTTATCACTGAAGCGAGGCAAGTTTTTCAGGAGTGATCTCGGCGGGAAAGAATCTGTAGCTTCCGAGGAGCGGGGAACGACTGGAAACCAAGGTCCGAGGGCAAATGAGTGGATCCTTACCGCTCCAGGGTCCTCAATCGGTATCTCCTTCCCAATAAACTTCACCATGCGCGGCCGGCAGCTTGCAGTCTCTGATATCGGCCCACAAAACCACTCTTTGCAACACAGTGTGTATCTGGGGTCTGCGTGGGGGAACGAGGATTCGAAGGAGTTGGCAAAAAGAAGGATTTACGGTATGAAGGATGGACAGGACCTTCTGGGGAAGACACACGACGCGAATGCACTCTTTCAACACTATAGTTCCAGAACGGCAACGAATACGCTGAATCCAGTGCGGAAATGGATCCCGAAGCATCTCAACACCTGGCAGATGGAGATCGAGGATGCGGTACATATCTGGGACTCTTACTACATCCTGACAGAATCGACGACTGGGTGTGTCAGGATTGCAACGGTGGCTCCATTCGAGTCACGGTTCCTGCTGTACCGAAGGAACGGGAACTTTGAGGAGAAGATTCGACGACACTGTGGGTACACCGTTTTTAGGGGAACCAAAGTCGTCAATGGGAGGCGAGTTGGGGGGTATATTGCGTTCTCGCCCTCAGAGGGAAGACTTAACGTTTTACCGCTGGAACGGATCCCGTGGTCTAGAACCGGCGAGGACGACGTTGGATGGGAATTGGTGAGGGAATGCAGAGATATTGCAATCGGCGGCGGCGAGATCTTGGGAATGTTTGCGGGCTGTGCGAGGGTGGTGGTTGTGTTTGAGCACAGAGTGGTAGTGGTTCGGTTATGGACCGAGGATGTCGGGGGCGTGGAGGATGAAGGAAGTGAGTGGGCTGTTGATAGGAAGGGAGGTGTGCATCAGAACTGGGAGGGCCCGGGGAAGCTGAGATGTCTTGAAGTTGGTGATGGGTGCGTGACTATGTGATTCCCTGGGATGTGTGGAGAGTACGATTCTGAAGCATTGTATAACATACTGTTAACTGTTATGCTATAAGACCAGTTTCGAACGCACGTACTATACCCCGAGGCTACCATGAGACTGTAAAGCAAATTCGCAGCAGGAATAGTAACACAAGAAAGATACAAACCAAATCAATCATCAAGTCATCACCGCGTAAGCTCACCATCCCCAAACCCGGAAATCAGATATAAATAAACGGAACTCCAACCAACAAATGAATCCACAAAAAACCAAAAAACCAAAAAAAAACCCCACCAAACTGCGCGCGCTGTCGGGTTAAACAACCTCCTCCTTCTCCTCAAACACAACAGTCCACTGCCGATCCACAGGTCCCGTAGAAAGCACACTCCACCGATCACTATCCCCATCCCCCTCCTCCTCTTCCTCATCACTCTCGCCCTCGGAAAAATCCGAATACTGGCTCTGAACCATACTGAGATCGGTATAGCTCCCCATCACATCCACCTTCTCCTTCTCCATCTTTGGCGTAAGCATCTCTATCGGCGCCGTGGGTGGCTTCGAAAAGTACGCGGACTGGATCGACGACATAGACCCGGAGACTTTATCGTCGGCGACGGGCGGGGGGGTAGGCGGGAGCACGATCTGCGGCTGCGGCACAGCCTCTTCTTCTTCCTCCTCTTTCTCCTCCACCACCGCCTCCTCAGGACAGCGCTCAAACTCGGCCGCCTCGCTCCACGCAAAAACACAGATTCTGCTGCCGTCTCCGGGGGCCTGCTTGTCATGGTCCTGCACCGACGTTGCGGGGACGGTGGACAGGAGCTGGTACCGGCCTAGATAGCTCCATGTCTTGGCGGTGGTCTTTTGGAATACAGGCAGCTGGGCGGAGGGGAGGAGGGAGTCGAGGTTGGGCGGGTGCAAGAGGAGGTGCGGGTATGGGGTCAGGCGGATGTGGGGTTCTGTTAGCGGGGGGAGAGAAGTCATCGTGTGGAATGGGGGATAGGGTGGAAGAGGAGGGGAGAGCTCGATAGCTATCCGAAGCTAGAGATGGCAGGGGTGGGTTGTGTAACCACGGGTGCGGGGGAGCTCAACGAATGCATTGAGGATGGGATGGGATTTGAGTGTGGGTGAGGCTGAGTGAAGTCGTGTCCCCCGCTCGTATTTTGGTCTGTTGCTGATGTTTTCAAGCCGCTGACGCACGTTCACTAACGTCGTCCGTTCACCAAATTTAACTACATCTCTGTATCCCAACCTCAACGTCCCACCTATGGTTCATGCCTGTTACATTCCCACCACCCCCGCTGCCGCCCCAACTCGTGGATGGACAGGACCTCTCCTGGCACAGCGGGAGGATGGGAGGGGTGAAACAATATGTGTGCATTTTATTGCCAGTGCTTCCTCCGGTACGAGACGATATAAATCTTGTGGTTCTAGGGGTTAGGTTTCATCTTCCCTGGAGTTTTGAGATTCTCACGTTGCCACAATGCTAGAAACTCACCCGTCACTACAAGGCCGGGTTCGGTAGGTTGCCGAAGACTGTAGGCGTTTTTGTCCACACAATTAATCCGGGATAACGCAAATTGTGTATTGCCAGTCTAGCTTCGTCCGCACTAGCTTTCTTAGCCGGACTTGGACTCAGTGTTAGACCTGCTACTGTTACTGTCGATGGATATAATCTCGTGAGGAGAGAATACAACAAACAGTCAATGTTGATATCCAGGGTTTGAGTTGCAATAGTTCTGCAAAATTCTGCTGCAGTTTGTTTGTTTTGTTTGTTTTATTCATACTGTATGCACTCTACTTAGAGTATGACAGGACCTTATACCCCCTCCGCCTCCGGGCGAGCCGGCTAGATGGCGGAGCTCCCCCCCCGCTACCCTAATTCTGCTGCAGTCTGGCAGTGCTCGTGGGAAGGCCATAAGCCCGTAGCGTAGAACTACTTTTTGTCTGGATTATCTATGTTTGTTTTCTATACATTCACAGATTAATGGTGGTCTCCGAACCAAGCAACCTACCTCCCATCGTATCCCCGTGGTTCATGATTTGCTGTCTCCCACCAGCTGCACCCGGTTGTGTTGGATGTGCTGCTGCTGGATCGGGATATGCACTATAGAATGTACATCAATAGTGTTAGGAATATTCAATTGCTCCACTCTTGCCGTTGCAGTGTATGCTCCGGAGTTGGAGCTTCACTTCTGAATGGTGAATTTAGGGTTTTTGGGCAAGTTGGCTAATAGCGAATATTAAAATAGTGCTTGCTCTCCTCGGTCATGAACCTAATGCAGTAGGGCCGGAGCAAATCAGGTAACGAGAATAAAGGAAACTTGGAGGAAAATGTCAATGAATCCACGATAGGTGTGCAAGATTCAACTGGAAGCTTGAAACGGCAGCAGGAATAGTTTTGGTTAATTGATTACCACAACTCTCAAGAATATTAATGAGCAGAGAAGGGAAAAATTGGTATCGATGAACGGGATGGTTACATTGCCGGGTGCGTGTTCATGATGCACTCCATAGCTACAAGTACACATTCTCACTTCTATCATACACCCTATTTCTCACAAATCCACCCGACTTCCTCCCCAAAATCTTCTGTCTCTCCCGCAATCCTAAGCCTATTCTTAACCTTCCCCATCCTCTGTATTGTCACCCACTGGCTCCTAACAAAATCCCCCGTTCTTCCCTTGGGTGGCACAACCACACCGCTCTCCCCCTTCCACGCCCTCAAAATATCCAGCAACTCCAGAACCTTCTCCATTTCATCCCCGCCGGCATCTTTCACCTTAGGAAACTCCGCGACTGTAGGCCACGTCGCAGTCATAATCGTTGCTTCATCCACCAGCGCCCGCGTCTCAGGTGATAACTCCTGCCAAAGACTTTCTGAGTGGAAGGGCATAAACGGATGCAGCAGGCGTAGTAAGATATCGAGGAGGGTGTGCAGTAGTGTCATTGCCGTGTCTCGGCGTTTGGAGGTGCGGGTTTCCCCCGATTCTACTGGAGAGACGTCGGCTTTTACAAACTCGACGTAGATACCGCAGAGAATGTCATATGTGTATGCCCTGAGGGTCTCGGTAGCGTCATAGAGGCGGCGGGAGTGGAATGCTTTATCGACGGTATCAATGAGGAGGCGGGTTTGGTGGATTATGTAGCGATCATGCGGTGTTAGATCCTCCGCCTTTAGATCTGTCATAGTGAATGGTTCCAAAGCTTTAGTGTTGTTGTAGAAGATGAAGGCGTTATCAACCTTTATCGCCAGCTTCCGGAACACATCGACGACTCTCAGCTCAAAGTTAATCTGTCTCTGCTGCCGGGTATAATCTAACAGCGCCATGCGAAGCGCGTCGGCGCCGCTCTTGGTTATCCCCTTTGGAAAGTTTCTACGGATTTCTTTCTCATGAGCACGGATCGTTTTCGTGGCTGCTTGCTCTGCTTCTCCTCCGCGTCGCAACTGGGCGGTGAGGGTGTTGTTGAAACTTTTGATCATTTCCTCCTGCGTTTTGCCGTGGATGACACAGAGCGGGTCCAAAACGTTGCCAACGCTCTTTGACATCTTTTTTCCATTGGCGTCGCAGACTAGGGGATGAAGGAATATCTCCGGAAATGGGAGGGTGCCCGAGAAGTGGGTGGAAAGCATTGCCATCCGGGCGAGCCAAAAAAATAGAATATCACCGCCACTTTCAATGAGGGTCAAAGGGTAGTTTTCCCTCCATTCTTCGGTATTACCTTTCTCCCCTCGCCAGCTGGCAGTTGAAAGAGGGAGGAGAGCAGAAGAGAACCATGTATCTAACACGTCCTCGTCCTGCTGTAGTGTATACCCACTGTTTCTCTCCTCCTCTGTAAGTTGTACCTGAGCTGCATCATTTGTTTCGGCCACGATCCAGCGCACGATTACGCTCTCGGGACTCAGAACACGATACGCGGGTATACGGTGACCCCACCAAATCTGCCGGCTCAGACACCAGTCCTGGATACCATCTAGCCACTGATCCCATAGTTGCTTGGTAGGGTTCTCAGGAAGAAACTTCAGTCCGTCTCGTTCTGCGACTTCTTTTACCTTCTGAGCAAGCGGTTTCATCCGCAAATACCACTGCGGCTGGGGCATTGGCTCTATCACACTTCCGGTGCGTGAACATACAGGGACACGCATATCGTGGACCACGCGACCACGATATGCACCGACCTTTTCAAGAAGGGAGACGACACGTTTCCGGATATGGAGCCGGTCGTGGCCAATCAAGGAGGGGACTTGGCAAGCAGACGTCATCTTGCCTGCAGCATCAAAGACAGGGACGAGAGGGATTTTGACGCGCCGTGTTGCTGCGTCGTCACAGGCGGTAGTTGAGTCCGTCGAGTGTCGTTTCCAGAAGGCGTAGTCATTGGTATCATGGGCTGGGGTAATCTTAACAGCACCAGAGCCGAAGGACGGGTCGACGAGGGTAGCATCGGGGATAATCGGGAGCGTTAAGGACGGGATGAGAGGGTGGCAGACAAGTTTATAGTGAAGGTGTTGATATCGTGGATCGTCTGGATGAACTGCCACAGCCCTATCTCCTGGTATCGTCTCCGGCCGCGTAGTAGAAACCACTATCTCCTCGCCCTCCTCACTGTCTACTACTGGAAAAGCAAACTGATGCAGCCAGCCAAACCCTGCCCTATCCTCTCATTAGCATCTACCCACAAATTCTCACTCGGAGATTGTACTCTCACCCGTCAATCTTGGCACCCTTCACAGCACCAGGCCCATGTATAATCTCCTTGAAATTAACCTCGATATCGCTCACCACTGTCTGTAGCTTCGTACTCCAATTCACCATCCTCGTATCTCTATAGATCAAACCCTCTTCCCACAACCTCACAAATGCATTGGTGACAGATTTGCTCAACTCTTCGTCTCTAGTGTAGTACTCTCGAGAATTTGTTGTCGATGCCCCAAGCTGCTTCATCTGGTCCAGAATTTTTCGCCCATACTGTTTCCTCCACTTTTCCACCTCTTCCACAAACTTCTCGCGCCCAAGTTCTTGTCGTGTCACGGATCGCTGCTCAGCCAGCATCCGTTCCACTACCGTCTGCGTCGCTATCCCTGCATGATCCGTTCCTGGCGCCCATATTACGGGGTGTGAGTTCATCCTGTAGTACCGTGCTAGGGCATCTTCGACTGACAGCATCAGCGCATGGCCGATGTGTAGCTCTCCGGTGACGTTCGGAGGAGGTAATAGCATCCGTATCGGCGATTTGGTCGCATCTTGTTTCGGCTCAAAATGGCCCCGGGAGTCCCAGTATTGGTACCACCCGCTTTCTATCAAAGTCTTAGTTCGTCAGCATTCCCTTCACGCCCCAATCCTCCCGAAGCGTTGCGTACAGGGTCAAAAGCATCCTTCAAGTTACGTCGAGGTTTCTGAGGTGTAGCGGGGTCCTTTGGTGTTCGTCTTGCATTCCGGAGGGGGACGGAAGCTGTGGAGAGGAAAAGCGCAGCGTGCGGATGTCGTAGAAAACATGGCTGTAGCCTAAAGGGGATTTGGCGGAGCGTCGCAAACATGTTCGGATATCCGGTGGGGTGGATTTTTGTTAGTGAGAATTGAATTGTTCCTGCAGTTTCATCACTTCCGGGTAACTTTCATACCCCTGTTTAGCTTCTCGCCACGCTTTCTTTCTGTCTTGCAACCAAATTTACAGCCTTCCTCACTACCCCACTCCATCTCCTCCCGCCATGTCTCCAAAACCAGACCCCGCTCTCATTGACTCAGACTACGACTCCGCCGAGGACTCCGACTTCGATCCTTCCTCTGCTCCCGCTGCGGTCGACGACGACTTCTCCGGCGATTCCACCTCCGAAGCTGAAGATGCCACTACCAAGTCCAAACCCAAGAAGCGCAAACGCACCCTCTCCACGACTTCCGAGATGACAAGCGGCGGGCTAATAAAAACGCGTTCACAACGAGCTCTCGAAACGCGCTCCAAAGCCGGCGGCGTCTCGTCGGGAGCTGTTACCACGGACGTCGACGCGTTATGGGCAGCCATGAACTCACCCGCACCCCAGTCTAAGCCCGAAACCCCCGAGACATCACTTCCTTCAGAAACAGCAGCAGCGGCCGTGCACTCCGAAACCGGCGAGAAAATGGTGTCAATAACACACACTTACGAGTTTGCTGGCAAGACTATAACCGAAGAAAAGTTGGTCCCTGCATCGTCTGAGACAGCACGGGTCCATTTATCATCCTCCGCGTCACCTGCTCCTACTACCTCCGAAAACGGAAAACCCGCGCGGCGCCCACCGCCAAAGAAGCGTGCTTCAGCTTTTGACTCCGCAGCAGCATCCAGGAATAAAGCTGCGCAGCCGGCAAAGATAAATACGCTTGAGAAGAGCAGACTAGATTGGGCGGGGTTTGTGGATAAGGAGGGGATTGGAGACGATTTGAAAAAGTGGAACAAAGGCGATAAGGGATACTTGGACCGCCAAGCGTTTTTGGGAAGAGTTGATGAGAATCGGGATAGACAGTGGAAAGAGGCGAACAAGAAGGGTTGAATTAGACGGATGGAGTGAATAATATATACGGTAATTTTCATGTTTGGAGTCATAGATTCATGATTATGGCTTTTGTGTAAAGGAGTTGGTACTGCTTTTTGGTATACAATTTTTGCTTTCTGTTTTTCCTATGATGTATTGTAACGGTATTTCATAAGGTGGTGGTTTGTTGCACCCATGGGCGATGAATTCTACTCGCTCATTTCGATCACATGTAAATTGCTGTGGAAAGAAGATTTGCAGGGTCATCCAGTTTAATTGGCAATGTTTTGTGATTGTCTACGACCTTTGGAGTTCCCAAATATTAATTGGCTTGAGCCACGAATACCATCTTAGACTGTATCCTATAGATGATGGGGATAGTATTTACCATGACCAATAAGGGACACCCCTTGCTATTCTATTTGAACTCCCTTCTGTGTACCCGTATTCGGACAATTCACCCCAAGTGTGGTTTCCGTGACACACACCCGAGTGACATACGATGCCCCCGACCCTCGCAGATCTCGAGCCGCTTGTATAACTCTACTCTACCAATGCACTATGGGGATCCGTTTCATCCGTCCACGTTGCCCACACAGGACAAACACCCGGTTCCAACTACGCGGCCTTAAACACGCCGTAAGACGGTTTTTCGGCTTATCAGCTGTATACAGCTGCGCTGAAATCCAGAGAACGATTTGAATGCGTACTCTATGTCGAGGTTATGGTCCGTTGGGAAATGAATATTTTGATGAAATACTAGAGTAAGTGCTTTATCTTCTCGAAAAATTATCAGTTCATATATCGGAGACTATTCCGACCCGACGCCCGCCGACGCCTAATTCCACAAGTTCGAAGTATCTCTCAATCATAAATTCTCACCCGGCCAGCCTCCCCAGCCTCTCACTGCGTAGCACAGCCGCGCGGATAACATTCACCCTGGTGATGCTCATAAGTCCTAAATACCCGTCCATACCAACAATCACCCAGGCCGCGTGCACCGTCGTTTCATCTGTCCCGCACGTTGGAGAACGAAGCGTTTCTGATACAAATGCTCCGTCGTGGGGTTGGATGATCCTTACTGCAGCCGTCCTCAGCTGCATTTTGGCGGGGCGATCAATTGGGTAGCATCGGACGAGAGCTTGCATCCTGCATGGACGGAATGTGTTGGGACCTATCAGTGCTGATAAATTGACTCTCGGGCCGCAGTTCATTCTCTTATAACGGGTATGGGTTCAACATGTTTGCTGCAATAACCATGTACGTTCCGTCGCGCGTGGTAGCCACACAATGCCGACCCGTGATTTTATATCCCCTCATTTCTTCACGATCCATGGTGTGTGCATGTCCCGGTTCTTGAGGGGAGATTACCCGAAGCCCGGTCCGGCGCAAACACCCATTTCGGTAGCCTAAGCGAGTCGCCCGAGTTGTAAGTTCGGGATTCCATCCCAGATCCAGCATCTTCGTCCGCCAAAAAAAGTAATTATCAGACAGTCTGCAGCGGCATCACATTTAAGTAGGACGTTATGGTCCTTGGCCAGACAGAAGAAATCATGTCTCGAATTTCATTTCCAGCATGACCACAACGACGACAATGAGTTCAACGACGGCCACTTCAGAAATTTCACCTTCAGCTCTGGAGAAAAGTGCTCCTCCATCAACAGATGTAAGTAGGCCCAGCTCTAACACTGGTGAACATATGGCTTCCCAGCCTTCTCCTGCTGCAGCGCTCGACTGGGACTCACCAGAAGATCCGGATAACCCGTGGAATTGGCCCATGGGGAAGCGGTGGTTAGGAACTGTTGTGCCGGGTGCCCTGTGTTTGCTAGTGTCAGTATCTTCCATCACGCTTGATTACAGGCTAACAGCTGATGATGGGGAATAGAACATTCACAGCATCAGTCTATGCTGCAAGTGTGTACGAAGTCTCTGCGGAATTCAATGTCTCTATCACAACAGCATTACTGGGTCTGTCCATGTACGTGGTCGGGCTCGGGCTGGGACCGATGTTCAGCGCACCGCTGAGTGAGGTCTTTGGAAGGAAGATGGTGTATTTTGTCAACCTGCCCATTTTCATGCTGTTCACGATGGGGGCTGGGCTAGCAAAGAATATCCAAACCCTAGCGATATGTCGGGCGTTTGCTGGCATCTTTGGAGGGCCGGCATTGGCGGTTTCGGGCGGGTCGTTTGTGGATATCTGGGATTTGAAGACGTCTGGGTCTGCCGTCACGGTACAGGCATTCGCGACATTTATGGGACCATCACTTGGTATTATCTGTCCCTCTTCGGATTCTGGGCGTGTATTGATTATTACCAGGTCCCGTCGTTGGCGGATATCTGGTTCAAAACAAGGGCTGGCGGTGGTCAATGTGGATTGTATTGATCCTTGGGAGCGCGCTTATGGTCCCGCTCGCTCTCCTCGAAGAATCCTATAAGCCCGTCATCTTGAAACGCCGAGCTCTCCGGCGCGGACTGCAGCTCCCTCCGAAACCTGATCCAAAAGCTGCCCTCAAGATGATCTTTACAGTTACCCTATCCCGCCCCATGGTGATGTTAATCAAGGAACCCATCGTGCAGGCCGTCGCCTTGTACTCTAGCTTCGCTTTTGCAGTCCTCTTCGGTTTCTTCGAGGCATACCCATTCGTATTCCAGCGAGACTATGGCCTATCACTGGGTGAAACGGGGCTTTGCTTCCTCGGCATCGCGGTGGGGTTATGTGGTGGCTGCATTATATACTTGATCCAGGATAGGATCTTCTATTTACCAGCGTATAAGAAACATAACGGCTCCCCGCCTCCTGAAGTTCGGATGATCCCTGCTATGATCGGATCTGCGTTGATGCCGGTAGGGTTGTTTTGGTTTGCGTGGACGGCGAAGAAACAGATCCATTGGATCGTTCCAGTCCTTGCTGGAGCGCCGTTTGGTGCTGGCTTGGTATTAGTGTTCGTATGTAGTTTCTAATATCTTCATGGCTGCACTCTGCTAATTCGAGGTGTAGCTCTCTGCTGTGATGTATATCCTCGAAGTGTACACCCCTCTTGTGGCCGCCTCTGCATTTGCCTCTCTCGGGCTGCTGCGGTATGTGCTAGCTATGGCATTCCCGCTTTTTACTGTCCGCAGTATGTATTCCTCCGCCGCCCACAGCGCCCGCTGCTGACATCATACAGTGTTCAACAATCTCGGTGTGGCGTGGGCAACTAGTGTCTTTGGTTTCATTGCGTTGGCAATGATGCCAATTCCGTGGGTATTCAAGAAATGGGGCCCGCAGATCAGGGCAATGTCCAGGTTCGACGCATTGCGGGATTAGAAAAATGTACGCGAGTTCTGGTGTTGAGGTTTGTGTAGTGTTTTCTTACTGCTTTCTGGGATGCATATTGGGAGTTCGTTTTGCATGCATGTTCATTCCTTTGGTATAAAATGTAAAGGGTAGGTAAGCTGAGAAGTTGCACTCTTTGTCGTCGTCATTGGTAGCCATTAGCAAAGGTTCTGACTCTGGCCGGTAAAGTAATAAAATGTATATAGACAAATGAAAGGAGGTTCAGAGTAATGAAGTTGCCCCGTGCACAGACTCTAGTGGTAGGCCTACCTCGTTCTAGCACGTGATCCGGCAAATTTGTGCTTGGCGGGCCGTTTTTTCTTCATAAACCATCGACTTCGCTCTTTCTCATTTCTTTACAGTCAACGCCGATTTACAAAATACTACTTAACGACCTCGCCATCGCTTTAATCGAGGACGGGGTTTTCGCGTCGTGCGGAGAGAGAAATATAGACACAGACGCTGGGCACCTGATCTTGAAATCCCTTTGTTGGGCGTGAGGAAAGATTGGGAATCAGCAGTGGTCACAGTTTTTTTTTGCGTAATTTGAGTACTCGTAGACATGGGGAAGGGAGGCGACGAGTTGAGTCGTGGGGGTTGTGATTGGAGTTATTCAGTGAATCTCTTTGAGGATTTCACTCGATATCGATTTATTCCAGCGATTTACGCTGCCGGTACCGTGGTGGGAGCTTTGCCACAGTGCCAGCCCGCCGTTTCATGTAAACCCATAACCATGCGGTGCCTTGCGCGTCTTGGTGGTTAAGCCAGACAAGCTTTCCCGAACGAGAGAAACGGTGTGAAATTTCGTCATTAGTGGCGTGTACTCTACCGATAATCGGCGGAGCGATGGAGTGTGGAGAAGACCACCGTCTTTTCGTTTATACCACGATACCATTCTTACACCAAACAAACTACCTATAGAAGTACATGTCGTCATCTTTGCCTTCTGGAATTAGAATTGGACACATCTCGATATTGATATTCATTCACAGCCGCAATTCTTCCGGTTTAGCAACAACCGAAACGCGACACCCAGCTTAAGCTTACTCAAGAACTCACACGACCAACACACCGACCGCACCTACCGGCCCCCTTCCCTTCCCTTCTTATGATCCACCCTCCTTCCACCCTCTCTCGTTCTTTGCATCACTTTCCTTCAAAAAGTTCACTCCACCTGATATCCCGAATACATCCGTCACTGCGAATCTGTCCGAGGAACCGTGTCTTCACCTCACTTGCACGTCACTACCCGCCGACCCGTCGCCGCTCTCTTCCAGCTTCCTGCTACACATTCTTGACACCTATACAACTACCCCAAACATTCTTTAAAGTGGCAGACCTACAGCAATCGCGGGACCACTCTGGTCACCACCACCACCATGGCCATCACCATCACCACGGCGCAGACCCCTTTCTGACGAGTAAAGACAGGACGGACCCTGGCGTGAGGATAACGCGAGTGGGACTTTATGTCAATCTTGCCATGGCGGTTACGAAGGGCGTCGGCGGGTGGGTTTTTAATTCTCAGGCTCTGGTTTGTTTACGCTGGCCCCCGATTTGTATACCGGAAGGGATGGGAGTGAGAATATGGAGAGGCTATGACTGACCGCGAGAATGAAGGTTGCAGACGCTTTCCATGCTTTGACAGATATGGTCTCGGATATCATGACTTTGGCGACCGTCTCCTTCGCGCTTAAGCCTCCTACAGACCGCTTTCCGAATGGATATGGCAAGATTGAATCTCTGGGCTCGCTGGGCGTGTCATCTCTCTTGCTCCTCGGCGGGATGGCTATGGGTATGTACATCGCCACCGTTTGCATTATAGGGCTAAGAAATTGGCAGGTTATAGCTCCTTCATCCACCTGATTGGGGACTTTGCACCGGCGCTCGCTCACTACCTCCCCCACATACACGCACACGAACACGAACACGCGATACCCTCGATAAATGCCGCATGGTTAGCACTCGCATCAATAGGGGTGAAAGAATGGCTCTACCGAAAAACTATGAAGATTGCAAAGCAGAAGAAGTCATCGGTTCTGGCCTCCAACGCGGTCCATCACCGAGTAGATTCTCTCACTGCCATCGTTGCCCTGGTCGCAATCGCTGGCTCAAATGTCTTCCCGAGCGCGTCCTGGTTGGACCCTGTTGGTGGATTACTGGTAGCGGCGATGGTTGTTCAGGCGGGCGCCGGGAATACGAGGGCGGCGTTGGAAGAGCTGGCGGACGCAGGAATCGATGGCGAGGTGAAAGCGGAGGTCACAAAGAAAGTTGTGGAAATGGGTGAGGAGGTGGTTGCCGTGGATGGAATCAAGAGTGGGCAGAACTATCTCTTGACAATAACGACCGCAGTGGAAGAGGGTACAACGCTGAGGGATCAGGAAGAGGCGGAGGGCAGGATTAGAAGTAGTGTTGCGGGCATCTCTGGCATGTGGAAAGTGCAGGTGCGGTTCGTGAGGAAGGGTGAAACGGGACAGAACGAGTTCGTAAAGCTGAACAAGAAAGAGGAGTAGACCGGTGGCTGTGCCGTATGCATTACGTCCAATCTGGATTGGGAGTTGATTTTCGTTCGTTGCGGCATGTGTAAATCTACTCGAGTAGAGCGGTGGTCTTTTGACGTCAATGATGATTACTGATAGATAAACTCTGCTTACACCACGACGCAAAGTGACCCCCACGTGAGCATGCGATGCTCATCACGATGTCGTATGTGGAGAACTCCATCTATAAAAGTTCACGATAAGTCGTGATGACCGCCTATTCGGCTTCCCTCGACTAACAGTTCCTATAACTACTGACTGCCGAGTATTTTGGGACCCTTTCTCATTGTCCTAGGCATCGTGTACACGTGCATGGATAACTGAAGCTGCAGGGCTCTCAACATTTTTAGGACACCCGTCTCTCTACGTCACACTACTTTTAGTTACATTATCCACAACCCCTCATCAAGCCCAAAACTAATTTCTTTCCTCGCTCAAAACCACCGAAAACAACACAACCTTCTACAACCAACAACCAACAGCCACCAAAACCAAAACCACAACCACAACCACAATGTCGAAACAACCCTGCCTATATGCCTTCGCCAGCAAGGCAGCCCTCCAGCAAAGCCTCGCTGCCTACATCATCGCAGCCCAAAAGGCTGCTGTCCAACGCCACCCTAAATTCCGTGTCGCCGTATCGGGGGGGTCTCTCCCTGCCATGCTCGCAGCCCCCGAGCTGCTAAATTCCCCCGAGATCGACTGGTCATGCTGGGAAATCTTCTTTGCGGATGAGCGCGCCGTCCCACTCTACCACGAGGACTCCAATTACGGATTACTCAAAAAGGAGCTTCTCGACAAGATTCTAGGTGAAAAGAAGCCGATTGTCCATACAATTGATGAGACGCTTCTCAACGATACCCAGGAACTCGCCGACACGTATGAGCAATTGCTCGTCAAGAGCTTTGCGGCAAGGGACACGGTGAAGCTACCGATTTTTGATCTGATGCTGCTTGGATGTGGACCTGACGGTCACACGTGCTCGCTGTTCCCTGGACATGAGTTGTTGAGAGAGGATGTGGCGTGGGTTGCGCCGATCGAAGACTCGCCGAAACCTCCCCCGAGACGAATCACGCTTACGTTGCCGGTGGTCACCCATGCGCTTAAGATTGCGTTTGTGGCTACTGGCGCGGGGAAGCGGGAGGTTCTAAAGCGGATCTTTGATACGCACCCTGAGCTCGAGGGCGGAGAGGTGCTGCCGTGTGCGTTGGTGAATATGGGCGGTGTGGATAAGGTTTCTTGGTTCTGTGATGAGGATGCGGTGGAGGGAGTTGGATATCAGAGGAAGAGTCCCTTGTAAGTAGGAGGAGGGATGCTATGAATAATGAGTGATGATGTTGAGTATTTTTAATCATAGACGGATTCGGGAGCTTTACGGAGTTTCCACTTCTCTGTTTCCATTGTGGGTCTTCTTTTTGTTGATGCTGGAGGTTCTTGTTCACCAGTATCCTATCATATCACCTCGTTCTTCTTGGGTTGGGTGGTTTGTGTTTTGTTCACTATGATAGCTGTTTTCTTCAATGCGGGGCTGTGAAAGTAGCGGGAGATTTTGTCAACAATATCCATTATTCAAAAGTGTTTCTTCTCTCTCCAAGATGGCTGTTTGGCTGTTTGTTCTTATCATGAGTTGCCCTGGTAGCTCTAAGGATGGTGCATCCGCCTATCACTACCGCACGTTGAATCTGTTCGCGCATTTCATTCCTGCCTGAGGTCGTAATGTATGCACGACATTATTCCTCTCGTCCTCTTCCCCCAATTGCTTTTGCGAGCCGACCGACCTTCACCCTCATCTACTGTCACGTTTTCTTCCTTAGTCAATCCGCCCCGTGAATACTGATATCCTCATAAACCATTGTCTCTACTCATTCGTTTGTCGTTCGTTCGTTTTCCATCATCAAACTCTCAAACTCGGCTTCAAGACGCTAAAAATAGTACCACACTAGCAACCACTTCCTACCCCTCCGATCCTCTCAATCAGTCACAACGACGTCTCAACAACCCCATCTCCCACCACCGCCTCCTCCACCACCCCCTCCGTCTCTGCTACTGCCTCAGATCACTACCGTTGCAGGTTTATTGTGGGACGCGAGATACACGTCGCAGAAGAAACCAGAGTTTGCACGCCCGCCCGGTGAGGGAAGCCACATCGTCCGAGGTATTCCGGCGGTGCTGCATATCCTCGACTCTTCCGAGGAAGAAGAGGATAGCGAGGAAGACGACGACGACGAAGAAGAGGAGGAAGAAGATAGCGACAACTACGACGCGGAAGAGGACACAGATATGGACAACAAACGCCACCCCAGCAGCTTCCAGCAGCTCGAAAAGCTCGGCGAAGGAACCTATGCCACTGTACTTCTTTCCCTTCCCGCCTCCCCGCCCCCACCCTCACACACACTAACCCCACCCCGCAGGTCTTCAAAGGTCGCAACCGACAAACCGGCGAGCTCGTAGCACTGAAAGAGATCCACCTTGATAGCGAAGAGGGCACGCCTTCGACCGCGATCCGCGAGATCTCGCTGATGAAGGAGCTCAAACATGAAAACATCGTGTCGCTCCACGACGTGATTCACACGGAATCAAAGCTCATGCTGGTATTTGAGTACATGGACCGGGACCTAAAGAAATACATGGACATCCGCGGCGACCGCGGCGCCCTCGACTACCCGACCATAAAATCGTTCACCCACCAGTTGTTGCAAGGAATTGCCTTCTGCCACGAGAACCGCGTTCTCCACCGCGATCTCAAGCCCCAGAACCTCCTCATCAATAACAAAGGCCAGCTCAAACTCGCCGACTTTGGTCTCGCCCGTGCGTTCGGCATCCCAGTGAATACATTCTCGAACGAGGTCGTCACGTTGTGGTACAGAGCGCCGGATGTCCTCCTCGGCTCCCGTACATATAACACCAGCATCGATATCTGGAGTGCCGGATGCATCATGGCAGAGATGTACACGGGCCGTCCCTTGTTCCCGGGGACGACCAATGAGGACCAGCTGCAGAAGATCTTCCGTCTCATGGGAACCCCCAGTGAGCGCACATGGCCAGGAATTAGTCAGTACCCGGAGTATAGGAATACCTTCCATGTCTATGCCACCCAGGAACTGAGGATGATACTTCCCCAGGTGGACCCGATGGGTCTGGATCTGCTGAATCGTATGTTGCAGTTGAGACCGGAGATGCGGATTAGCGCAAAGGATGCGTTGAGACATCCCTGGTTTTCGGATTTGAAGCAGTTGAGGGCTGGGGGACATGTGCTTGCGGAGGGTGGAAGGAGGCAAGTGCAGGGACAGCAAATTGGAGGACCGGTTTATTAGGAGAGAGTGAGGGGAGGGGATAGGATAGCATGAATATGGATATCTTTTTTCTTTCTTGCATGCCTGTTCTTTTGTGTATTTGTGCGAGGGATGTGGGCTGGATTATTGGGCGCTGCTGGTGCTGATTAGGTTATATCTGTCTTGTTGGTTGGTTGACTGAAGTGCTCGATGCTCATCATGAAGTTAATGTTGTTTTGTTATATGATTGTTACGAAGTATGAAATGCCACACCTATAGATATTCATGAATCCGAGATCTTTTTTCTTTCAATACATGTCTACTGTCATGATATACTCAGCCCATAGCCATATCTACATCTAAGTATCTATAATACACTCCCCCTCTACCGCCCCGCCGTCGCAGTAGTCTCCCCTAAAAACACGCCCTCCCTAAGCCTAAGCATCCACCCCCTCCCACCAACCTTGGCAACAACCTCCCAAAATTCTTCCTCAATCCTCGCCGCGCCCCCATCCTTCCTTACCTCCCCTCTCTCTCCCCACGCAGCAACAACATCCTCCACCATCCTCCTGGCTGCCATATGCTCGCCCCTCCTCTCTAGCGCCCTCAGGATGGTAACATACCCCTTCAAAGTGATTATAATCCTAGGCCCAGGCTCTTTCTTCATCGTCTCCAACGCACCCGCCATCTTCTGCGTCAACCCCGCCTGTGCGTATCCCCAGATAGTTTCCATCCACAGGATATGATCGCGGCGGACATTGCGGTCGATAAGTTCCTGCCACAACGCGTCTACGGCCGCAATATCGTCGCGCTGAAATGCAGACTTAATTAGGACCGTGTAAAAATCTGCATTTCCAGCAATATGGCGTTCACGCATGACTCTTCGCACACCTGCGACTGCAGCGAAGTTTTGGGCGTCTAGCAGTCCACCGACGAGGGCGGTGTAGGTGGTGATGTTTGCGCGGATATCGAGGGATTCCATGAATGTGAAAACTTCCATTACGTCGTCATGGGTGGTGGGGGAGGCAGATTTGTACATTCCGTCGAGAACAATGGTGAAGGTGTATACATCGGGCGTGATCCCGCGCGAGGTCATGTTGTGGAGGAGCGACATCACTTCTGTTGCGCCGCGTTTTAGGACGCCACGAAGGAGTGTGTTGTAGGTGATTAGATTTGCCGGGACGCCAAGTTGGTCTGCCATTGCGACGACGCGGGAGGCTTCGTCGAAGCGGTCATTTGTGAGTAGGCCTGCGATGGCTGCGTTGATGGTTTCGGTGGTTGGTGGGGTGTCGGACTTGAGCATGAGGCGGAGGGATTCGAGGCCATCTTCAACTTGGTCTGCTTGGAGCTGCGAGTGAATGCGGGTTGTCCAGCAGTGAACGTCGGGGACCACGCCGACAAGGATCATTTTCTTCCAGATCTTGAGGAGTGCGGAGCGGTCGTGGTGTTGGCCGTAGCGGAGGAGAGCGTTCCAGGAGTTTGCAGATGGTGTGATACCGGTGGTGACCATGTCGTCCCAGACCCGTAGTGCGGATTGCTGCGAACGCCAAAACTGCAGGAACGCGGAGATGAAGCAGGAATAGGTCCCTTCGGTGAGCGGGGATGGAACAAGCGCTTGTGTGGAATTGTAGAGCGCCTGGAGACCCGCAAAGTCGTTAGTTTCTGTGAACCGCTCCAGCGCGCGCACAAGGCGGCTCCGGACTTTCAGGAGATGGCGGAGTTTGAATGATCCCGCGAGTTCGGTGAGATTTGTCAACTGCTCTGGCGGCATGGCGCGGACAAGCCGCAGCGCCTCCCGGACCCCTCCGGAGGTGGGTACGTTACAGCGTGCGATGTGTGCATCGATGACGGAGAGCACCGGGGAAGTGGCGTGGAGGCTGTCCAGGTAGAGGTATATCACATACAGCAGTTGGCAATCATGCTGTTGGTAATCATCTTCAAACAAGCGCTCTACATCATCACGCTGCACCTCCGCCAGTGTCTCCGCCGAGATCCGTGACATCACCGTAGCCTCAAACGCGGGGAGCATCTGTTGAGCGAACGCCCCCTGCGCTAGCAGCGTCGAGAGGAGATAGATGTAGTGTTTCCTCACGTCCATTCCGAGGCTCTGTAGCTGCCCAATAAACTCCAGCGGATTCGGGAGTCCTGGAGTTGCACCGTCGTCATGCGTGATTCGCTCGAGGAGCCTACGAATTATGCCCTGCAGCGCGCGGTACACTGCCATGCATTCCCATACGACGCGGTCGCGCGGCTCGCTTGGAAGGATCCTAAAGAGCTTGTTATATGCTTCCTTCGTACTCGAGTTTCGTACGCTCTCGGTTAGCGAGAGGACGTCGGAGGAGGAAATAGTCGGTAGCGAAGGATGCCCCCATGGCGGCTGCCGGAATGTCGGCGGTGCGGTGGTGATAGCGGCATGGGATTTATCTCTACATTTTCGAGGCGGAGGTAGGGGCGGGGGTGATGGCAGTATTCTTACGCTGGGCGTAGTGGTGTGGATGTTCCGGGCACGAGGGAGGGATCGTGGGTGTGCGATGCAGCTTCGGAGAAGGAGTTTGAGGCAACTTCGGCAGATTGAAGCCGGCGGGCCCTGGAGACGACAACGACAACGATGTTGTTAGCAACAATTCGAAGCGGCGAGGAAATACGCATGGAGGAAGGTAGTTGATAGAATAAGAGGGTACCTGCAGAGATAATGGTGGCATGTAACTTTTGTGGTGGGGCTGAGATAGGACGAGGTGAGATGCTGTGAGCCACTAGGAAAACTGATAATTGCGTCACGGGATTACATAACTCGGGGACATTAGAGTTGGAGTCGAAGAGAGACACGACCACGGTCTATCGGGAGAGGAAGAGGACTCGTGTGATCAGAATAGGGGAGGATATGGACCAAGGCATGGCTTTGGCGGAGTTCTGGGATCGAGACGTGAAGCTGGGTTAAGCCTCGGGCGTTACACAGGTAAAATAAAACGATAGGAGTTTATGCAAAATATGAAGATTCCGGCGATTGCTGAATCTCAATCCGCTGAAAAGAAGCAGAACAGAAAAGAATGCATTACGAAGAAATAAAATTCAATTCGTTTCACTTCGTCATATTAGCGTGTGCCAACTCATCCCGGTACCTTGGAACAGATGACCTGGCCTTCAATAGCTTCCTTCGTCTTTTGGCAATCCACCACGGCATCATGGCTACCTTTCAACCACCCCCATCGTACACTGCTCAACAGCTCGCCGCCCTCTACCCGTCAAGCCTAGAGCTACGTCAGGTACAAGTCATTTTCCGTCACGGTTGCTTCCCTGTTTTGTATCTTCACATCCACACCTAGCTCACAGACCTAGGTGAACGAACTCAGGTATCTGCCCGTTTCCAAAACGCTGGCGTTCCACCCTGTATGTCATTCCCTGCTTCTACAGAGACCCAGACTGACTCGGATAGTCTGGCCTTACTGCCACACGGCCTCGCGTTTCACCGCTGCCGTACTCGGCCCTGGCAATACTTGGGACACATTATCCTTCCAAAGACGACTTGAGACCTTCGGGAAGAATGGGGAGGCAGTTCTCGCCGCGGGCCCCGGTGCTGTGGTAGATGGTATTTGGTATGCACTTAGTACACACCCCTTTCCACAGCGTCACAGCTTCTCACCCGTATAGTCGTCCTGGCGAACTCACTGATTGCGGCCGCGAAACCACTCTCGCTCTTGGTACCCGGCTTCGCAAGCTCTATGTGGACCAACTCCGGTTCCTCCCACCCTCGCTGGGCCACCAAAACGAGTACTACCTCCGCGCCACACCAGTCGAACGAGCCCTCGAGAGTTTGCAGCAGGTATTCGTTGGCTTATACCCCACGCCATTCCGCGACCTCTCCGCTCTCCCAATAATTCACTCGCGCTCGCCGGCGGACGAAAACCTTTTCCCCAACGAAGCCAACTGCCGGCGCTTCGCGCAGCTCACTCGTGCGTTCGCTAAGGCAGCAGCGGAGAAATGGAACGACTCCCCGGAAATGGAGTATCTGCAGCAAAAGATTGGGAAGTGGATGCCGGGGGGCGAACAAGTGAAAGTCGATAGTCACCCAAGATTGAGCGGGCTGTTTGATAGTATCAATACCACACTCGTACATGGACCCCAAACCCGCCTGCCGGATGAGTTTTATGAGGACAAAGTCCGACGGATTTTAAATGATATTAACGTCGATGAATGGTTCCGTGGCTACAAGGAATCCACTGAATTCCGCCGGCTAGGCATTAGCTCGCTCCTCGAGGACATCAAGACGCGCGTAGTAGCTGTATCAAAGGGGGAGAGTGCGATTAAACTCGCGTTGATGGGTTGTCACGATACCACAATCGTAAGTGAATCCATAATCGAATACCGATGGGAAATTCTAACTGAATATCACAGGCTGGACTGCTCGCCACACTCGGAAGTTTCGACGATCAGTGGCCGCCATTCACTTCATCGATCGCAATAGAAACATTCCGCACAAAAAACCCCCGGCAGAGCTTCTGGCAGAAAATTGTGGGAGGGAATAAGGAAGAGGGGTGGTATGTGAGGATGAGATATAATGAAAAGCCAGTGGTTATTGCGGGGTGTAAAAAGGAGGGGAAACATTTACAGGGAGATCAAACATTCTGTACTATGGCGGCATTTAGAGAGACGATCGAGAAGATTGCGCCAAAGGATTGGAAGAAGGAGTGTCATGCGAACTTGGATATGCCGGGGCTTCCAAAAGTAGAGGAGGTTGAGTAATGTGTGAGGGGATATATACGACATACGAGGGTTTAGATGGGCTACGTTTTATTACCGGCTGTCTTGTACAAGTACTCAAGTGTGTATGTAGAGGGATATCAGACTGATAGAGGTACGACTAATAAGAGATACCGGTGTTGAAATGCACCAATAATGGATTACTTCATGAGAGCATACTCGGCTAAGTACGCACTCTTTGTGTTGCATAAATAGATCTCAGCCTTCGTATGGCCGGAGATGATGGCCCGTATGGGAGACTAGGAGATTGCTGTTGGATTGATGGTATTCAGCTGGCTCTATAGGTAGATGCGTACGCACGCATTCGTACATGGACTACCGTATATATATGGCCTTACAGCCCTCTTAGATAGTACAATTAAGCTTCTCTATCTCTACTTTCAACACTTTGCTCCCCAGAGCGGAGGACAATACGGTCTTAGGGTGCTACAAGTTTTAGGACGAGCGAACAATTTGCAGTAAGTAGGTCGCTTCGTGCTGGCCTCACCCACCGCCGCGCCGGTGTATTTATATGCACTTGAGATTACAATTGGTCGTGGTTGTGCATGCGCAGCTGGATTTCCCGCACTAGTGATTTGTGCTTGACACAAACCTCCTCGTTACATTGAATAGCCTTGGTCATAAAGTCTCAACTGTCATCGACTGCAACGACCACCCGACTATTATGGCTTCTTTATTTCCTGGAATTTACTTACTGCACTACTTGTGGTGAGATTGATATTTCGGGCAAACCAACAGATCTTAACCAAAATATTAATCTCGCCACAAGTAAGGCTCCTCAAATCATAGACAATCACTCGGCTATTGCTCGGGCGTGCTCTGAGATATCACCCGTTATGAGTATCTAGGTCCGTACACCATCTAAATTCGGCTTCTCGATACTCACCATCTCATCACCGGAATCACTGTGAGCGGAATGTTGGTGCTCGTGTCATCATTCCCACCAAGCCCAAAATTAAGTTTGGGGATAGTTAATTGGAGTTGATTGCCACCACAAAACTGGGCACTGACGTATAGAAGGTTTGTTTAGAAGGGGTGTGTAGTCCCTTCTCCGATTGATAGATAGATATCCCCTCTTATCCGGAATACCGTCTCAACAGGCTTTTATAGGCCTACAGGAAACCTCCTAGTTGGAGGTTGTAAGTCAAATGTTACTCTATTGTGATTTGATGGCTCAGTTATTATACAACACTAACTGGGTAGTAAGAATCGCACCAAAATCACACAAGGTGTCAATTACATGTGAGCTCCATAAAATTACAGAGATTAAATATAAGGTAAAATTGAGCTCGAGACCAATTGGAATGGTAGCATTCTAACATCACCACTTTCAGTGCTAGCAGCTCCAAGTCCAATATACTCTACTTATCCGGTCCAAAATCTTTTATGGAGGGATGAAATTTGGTAATATTGTAAACTATCTATGGACCAGACGCCGCCGCCACCGCCACTGCCACCAACGCCGGCACCCTCAGAAACAATTTCGACAAATAGTCTCTCTCACTCTCGCTCCACAATCCACTCCAAATGCTGTAGAGCTACAGTTTTACCTTCTTTAGGCCACGGCGAACAATATAGTGGTATTGTGTCTTTAGTATCCTTTGCACCTAGTTTCTCTACCAGCATACCCAGTATCACCTCCTCCTTCACACTCTTTGCAATTTGAACCGGCGTAATCTTGCAGCTATCCGTTTTCTCCACATCTGCAAAGCCAAGCTGCACAAGTAGTTCGACAATTCTGTGATTTCCTGATGCAATCGCCAGATGCAATGGCGTCAGTTCTCTAAATTCTACAGCTGCATTTGCATCCGCACCTGCTTCCAGGAGCAACCTCACTATATCACAATTGCCCATGAGTGATGCCGCATGGAGAGGCTTCCATCCAAACTTATCCGTGATATTTGGATTGGCGCCGTGAGAGAGCAAGACCCGCACCGTGCTCGCCTTCTGTGCAATGACGGCGGAATGCAGTGCGCTCGTTCCTAGCGGTTCCTGGTGATTAATCTGGCCTAGTGCATCATTTTCGAGCAAATCGCAGACTAGCTGCGACTCCCCATACGCACAGGCCCAATGGAAGGCTGAACGAACGTTACGAATCTTGCTGCGGGCTGCTGCTCTGAGGAGGGTTGGTCGGACGAGACTTGCAAAGTACTGGTTGGTCCTGAGGAGGGAAGAGATATCCTTCAGACGCATAAGGTTCTCGGCGATCTGGAGGAGGAGCTCGTTCGGTAAGATGGTGAGGGATGTGCTTGTAGGGCGGTGATGGGAGTGTGCGAGGATCCCGAGTATGGTTGGGCATGATCCATGGAGGAAAGGGAAGGAGAATAAGATTTGGGAACGCAGTAGCTCTAGAAGTGTTAAGCTGAGGCAGTTGTGACCGTATTAATATAATGGACGAATTTAACTTTCGGAGCTCGTCCTGTACTTTAAGTTTTGGCATGTTGAAGGCCACCGTGCACGTACAATCCGGCTACAGTCTTTGAAGTTAAATGGATAATATAATGAAGCTTTAACCCTCCGAGTGATTAGACTACCGTTGCGCCTTACTCTGCCCCCGATCAACAAACCGTGCCCGTGCTCTGTAACCCGCCACTTCAGTAAATGCAACACTCACACACTACTAAATATCTCAATTACGGCGGCCCGGAGCGACAAAACCGGCAAAACCTCGATCTCAACTCTCAACTGCGAACTCGGCTGTGCAGCACCACCCACAACTTTTTTCAGATGTTCAAAAATAGTTTCGCTTTCTGGGCAAAAAACTAAGGAGTATTTATTGATATGTATAGATAAATGGGACCCATGGTTTTGATCATATAGAAGAAACTTCTACAAAAAGTTGGAATTGGTGTGGTAACCTAAAAATTGCCCCAAAAAATCCCATCAACCAGTAAAAAAAACTCTCAAACCCAAGACCTGAGAACTATTATCATCTATTCCCTTCTTCCTCTACCTCGACCTCCACAGGAATCCCTTCTACTAATGTTGATATTGCTACTGCCATATTGTGATGATGAAACAGTTGGAAACACATGTGATATTTGGAAATACAGCTGTCTTTATATTGTAATAAATACTCTCTTTTATGTACTTAACAAAGTAAAACTATTTTATTACATTTTATCATCTTGCAAAGCTAAAAATGTGTTGTGTGCGCAGGGCTGGTGCTGCGCAAGTTTGCAGTTGAGAGTTGAGTTCGAGGTTTTGTCGGGTTTGTCGCTCTGGGCCGCCGTATTCAACCCCCTAAAACATTATCCACACCTTCAGAGCTCCTAGTTGTCAGTATGTTGGTAAAACGCTTTGCAAAAACACAAAAGTGAATCCGAGGTCGATTTGTAACACCATTTTAGCACACAATCTGGAAACTCGCCACCATACTCTAGGAGAATCTTTGGCTCTTTGTTGTGATTCTCACTCTGGTTGGGACTTCACCTATGGCCGGGTGATACATTCGGACCTTTCTTCGAGGCTCTCGAGTCAGTACAACTTCTTCCTCAACTCACCCAAATTTTCTGTGAAGGACCTGCGGAGCGCCAGGTCTGTGTTGTGCGAATATTCGGTGTATCTTCCGAGATAAACTTACTCCTAGGACCACCCCAACTTTGGCGATTTCGAGAAGATCATTGCATCGCGTGTACTATTAAGATTACCGGAATCAATGCATTTGAGAGATGTTGTGAGTCCCCTTTCTTGCTGCTGAATTACTCACCGTCAACCGGAAGCTTCGTATTCGCTTGTTACCAAGGGAAAAACTCGATTTGGAGAAGTAGAGCTATTATGGCTGCCGCCGAGACAGACTTAGTGTTCTTGAAAATATTGTATTTGGGAATCCTCAGATTTTGAGCTCAGTAGGCAAAGACACATGTATGACCACAGAGAACAGTACAATCCAACTCCCGAATTGCCAACTTTCCAAACCCCCCATCAAATTCCCAGAGACATAACCAATAATAAGCAAAACCAGGATAAACATGTATGGACATACCAAGAGGCTGCGTATACGGAATAATACCATATACTATCATCAATTCAGGCAGTAGCAAACTCATACATCGGACAATGCTTCTCTTCGCCATCTAGATTCTCAACGCAGCAAAGTTTGCGTCAATGTCCGCCGCTCTCCTAACTCCGGCAGCAGCGTGATAATTTTCACCCCCGACCGGGGCACTGCACTCAGGACACCGAGCAAGCTGTCGAGGTAACCCGCAGTTTCCAATTGAAAACTGCAGCGAGATGTCAGTATACTACGATTGTGATATTTAACTTGAGGTCAGGAAAACCACATACTGGATGTCCGTTTTGACAGTAGTACCAGTGACCAGTACCTCGAAATTCAGTTGCCATCGCTGCATAGATCTGTTTCTTTTCCTCAGAGGATACAAAAGAATAGAAATTCACACCACCCAGAAGGCCCCGCGCCTTTTTGACGTCTTCGAGGAGATACCGGGTGGAGGGTTGAGTGGCAATGATTAGATAACACTTATCAAGGTTGTTCCTTTCGCTAGCTAGGATGTGTGCTCTGTCTGCGTCTGTCATGGCGCTGCTCGTTGAGGAACTCAACTCCAGCGCTCTGAATTGTGCGTGGTATATCATTGACTCTATTTGCTGCTGGCTGGACTTGGAGCTTTCAGCCTTTTTCAGAAGCTCAATCGAGGCCTCCTTTGCCTTTTCTAGCCTTGGGGAAACAAATATCTTCCACTGTTCTTCCACAGCCTCAGGCGCCAGCTTAGCTATCAACACCTTAAAGTTCCATAGAATAGCCCACGTAATCCTTAGATGATAACTTCGGCCTCGTAGCTCGAACCCGTGCTGGATTACCGTATTATCCAGGTCAAAACTCGCAGTAACATTTCGCCGCCGTCGTGCATCCATAACCATACTTGTAACCTTTCCATAAGGTTGTTCTGCTTTAGAAACGGATTGGACAAAGCGAGTAGTAATGCTTTCGGCTTGGGTGGCGGCAGACCTATATTCTTGGAGGCGTGTCTGTACCTTGGTAACCGGCAAACCATCTTCTGATGCTGTGAACGCTAAGACAAACTCATTTGCAAGATCTTCCAGTTTATTCTCCTTCTCTTCAACGTCTTTCAGAAGCTTGGTTTGAAGCTCACCGGCATAGGCCATGAATCGTTTGGTGGCTTCATCTAATAGGGCTCCTTTTACAACTCGATTATACCGATGAATATTCCTCAATGGTGCACGACAGTCGGGGCAGCCTTTCATTTCGGACCGGGCAAAACTCTTGGGTCCCATTATTGCACCATCCTCGCCGATAAAATAGGTATTCTTGAGATCCATATGTCCGTCTAGGGTTTCAACTGAGTAAAAGTGGCCGCAAGAGAGAAAGATAACCGGATCTTCATCAAGATTGGCTTCGCGGTACGTCGTGAACATGATAAGATCGAGCACTCGGTCGAGGACATTGTTACTGGCACATTGCTGACATCGATCCTTGCCGGGACAGACTTCTCCACAGATACTGGGACATCTATGCCCGCACTCTGGGATGATCTTTTCGCAACGAACAGAACAAGGAATCAAATCGCACGGTACCGCACAGGGCATGTTACAAGCCTGACTTCTGTGCTGGCACGACCACGCGCAGAGTTCCTGACAGGGAGGACAAGGCTGGGAGCATTTGTCCGGACATCGAGAATGTGCACACTGAACCTCGCATGGCATCTCGCAAAGTGAGCATGGTGTGTCGAGGTGGCAAGGCTTTTTGCAAGAGTGGTTGCAAGTAGTGTAGGATCTTCCACAGGGCACAATGCACTTCTTGTGGTCCTCAACGATGGCCTTCGAAACCTTATCTTTCTTTCTGCAGTCCGTGCACTTTCGTTTACATTGATGCCCACATTTGAGGAGTGAGCCGCATTCGCTCTTGCAACGATAGGTGTTTATGTCAACGTGGCATTCAACAGTTGCCTGGTGACCGCAATCCGGAAGTAGTTTGGTAACCATTGCACGGCATTTTACTTTGGTAATGTCGATGGTTTCGTGGCAAGCGAGACTTTTCGGACTATGACCGCAGGGAAGAGTGATGTTGGTGGTGATCCGAACTTGACACCCCCCACAATCCTGCCAGCACCTCTTGGGGCAAGAGTGGTCGCAGTGAGAAAACGATTTCGTACAATCCTCGTAGCATTTCACACTATGCCATAGTTAGCATCTGAAAGATAAACTAAGCAGAACGGGAACGTGAGCGTACATCGCATGGAGCTGTTCCGAGTGGCATTTCATCACACAAGCATGCCCACATTTCCTGAGTCGTTTATTACATCTCTGAGAGCAGCCGCCCTCTGGTGACAACCTTGTAAAGTCGTCAGGACTGGAGACGTTTATTGGTGTGTTTGGGTGTCGAGAACATAATAGCGGCAATGTTGGACCAATATTGTCATTCCTTTGAAGTATCCCTATAACGCTTAACCACATGGGAATGCCGCAGGAGGTTTGAGAATCTCCAATAATGTACATTCCATGTTGAGCACGGCTGTGAAATATATGTGAGCCAGAGCTCCAACAACACAAGACGAGGGGCCAACCTAAGAAGTACATTGATTCGATTGCTAGTCTTCAGAAACCCGCAACGCCGTTCCTCGTTGCTTCGGACCAGAGACACGATTATGACCTTAGCTTCTTCTCCCTATGAAGTTTAGATATTGCTCTAACAATGTAGCAGAGGTAGCTCACTTGGAAATTGTCCACGGTTGCAATTCGTATTCCATCCAAAAGACAACCTTTCTTCGCTTCCCCGGCTGATAAAGCCGGTGTGTCTAGATCTGCCTCACCTTCTAATTCTTCGGCTGATGCAATGTCCTCCATGTCTTTGTCACCGATGACAAGATCATATGTCTTAGAAAACTTATTTTTGAGCTTTCGTAGTTGTCCCAGGTACGGTGTGATTACGGCAATATCGTCCTTTCCAGTGTATGGACCCTGTCTCGATAGATGTCGTACCAGTGAAACTACCATGTTGGCCTCATATTCGTTACATTTAGATGTTTGCATCGGACTATCCTTAGCACTGGAGTCTTCATGCTTAGTATGATCCAGCCAGAAAAGTCTCTTTCGCATTCCCGCAACCTCAGGGTGTTTTTTCGTATCAGGGTGATCCTGAAGATGGGGATACAGAGTATCTCGGACCAATGAGGCAATAGAGGGATGCATTCGGCGTTGAACATTCAGCTTCGCAATTGGCATTTTCGCCCCAGAATATTCTTCGTTCGCAAGTCGCTCGAATAATGACTCATCCAAGCCATATCTTTTCCCTCGCTCACTTTCCATGGAGAGCTCATATCTAGAAATCTGAGGACGCAATTGAAGGTGGTCACCTATCAAAATGGCATGCTGTACCGAAGGTAGCATAGCGGTGATAAGATGTGCCTCTAGCACTTCTGCAGCTTCCTCACAAACTAAAACTTTCGCCGAAAGACTTCGTAGTAACTCCGCGTTAGTTGCCAGTCCTGTCGTAGTAGCCCCAATGATATGTGCTTCCTCAAGACATCTTTTATCCGATTCACTTTGTTGTGTTTGAAGGAGATGATTCTGCTTGGTCCACTCTTCCATATGTGACTGAAGCTCCTGACGACGAGCATCGTTGATGGACACCTCCCAATGAGACATCAGCGTTTGTCGCTCGCGATGGGAAGTCTTCCAGTAGTCGTAGCATTGCTCTTGCAACTGAATGAGATTTCGGTTGGTTCGCCGCGGCGGCGTATAGCGCCAAGGCGGGCATTTCCCGTTGATCCATAGTTTGAAAAGGTCAAACTTTGTTGTTCTGCTGACAAGTTGAAATCCTTCTTCATCTTGCGTCGTCACCTCCTGTGCACCTGCGAACAAGAGGTCGTGCTGTGGCTTGTGGAAAGTCTCCAGGTACTGTGCAATATCGGAGAATGTGCACGGCTGTGAACATTGGTTAAGTAACATCTCCAAATCCTCTTCGACTTCATCGATAGCCCGATGGCATTCCCATTTATTTTTCTGCTCGACTCTGGTGGGCTTCATTCCACCCCGTATTTTCCACAAAGTAAGTTCGGCCAACCGAGCCGACTTTGACCGAGATCCTAATCGAATGATGCTATTCTCCCCAGAGTCAAGAATATGCTCCAAGAATTGATCGAGAGCATGATTTGTGTACTACGTAAACGAGCTGTAAGCATTTATTTCATTCAAGGCGATAATTTGTGCAGAAGACAGAAAAGCGTACGCAAACACAGATGATGGGTCCTAGTTTGAGTTTGTCCCTATTAGCCAGCAGTATCTGCACAAGCTTATTGCCAACATAACTCTTCCCAGTCCCGGGCGGACCCTGGACAAGAGCCAGCTCATGGTTTAAACTCATAATTAAGCTCTCGCATTGGCCTCGGTCGAGAGTAGTATGTTGCGCCAGATCCCTAATTGTAACGGGTCGATCCACCGAATGCTTTAGTGGGAATCTATTAGTCGTAATGCAACTAAGATCTAATGTCATAGCACGCCCACGGGTCGGCGACATGTACAGTGGCGGCGGGATTTTCACTAATCCGTTACTGGTCTGGTACTGCGTTCCGGCAGTCGGTGCAAGCCATGTGGTGAAAGGGAGGTTAGGTTGTTTATGGAGTGTCTGCAGGCACTTAAGAACCGGCTCAAACGATGCATATAACGTTCCAGGGAACTCGACAAGCACGGCTTCTCCCGGGGTATCCTGTTGAGCAAGTGTAACAAGCCTCGCCTGGTCAAGCTCGGAGTTAGGATCAACCGGGACAAGGGATATAAGAGCTCTGTCGGGATTCCCAGCCAGGTCTTTCACTCCCTTGGGTTCAACAAATCCCTCCAATGGATCTTGAGCCGGACGAGGGATAGAGACTTCCCGCCCAGTAACCAGCAGGAAAACTGTCTCAAGTGTATCGTCGACTAAAGCGATAAGACTTCCAGTCTGCAGATCCTTCGACATTGTCCACCACTTTTCTCTCTCAGGTCGCCCCATCTTCGATACTGTAGCTGGTTGGGTAAACGAAGCATCTATAACCAGCCCCTTTCGACGGTCGAACCTCAGCCCTTCGATGTAGATCTGCTCAAATATGCTGACTTTGGCGTCCAATTTTCGTAGGAATTTGAGCTTTTTGGCTTTGTCGTTTCCGCGGACTAATTCTTGCCACCACTTCTCGAGCGCACATACGGCATCCCGTAGGAGTCCTGCTGTGTCTTCCCTGAGAAGTCGAAATTGTGAGTCAAGAATCCTGTAGATCCCGGTCTCATGGTGTAATGTTTCTTTGTTCTTTAGGGGAAGGAAGTCTAGTCGATCCGACTTTGACTTTATCTCTCCAGTGGTTGGAAGAATTTTGATATGATCGATGGAAGCGAAATCGTTGTCATGACGTGGGCCTTCGAGTGATTTATCACCAGGTAGATCAACTTTCATCTGGAATTTAGGAAAAAATGAGGTAGCAGCGACTTGGTACGCCACATAGGGGATGGTGTCGCCCATGTGCAAACGCTCTTTGATTCTCTGTATATTTCGTTCCGTTGACCGCAGGGTTTGGTAGTCCTTCCTTGCAGCCGGAAATTTATCGAGGCAAACGCCGAGAGAAGTGACGATATCCTTGAATCTGCCTTGGACTGCTGCATCTTGGTTGAGATTGACGGTGTTGAACAACGTTGCAGAAATCACAAAGATGCCCTGCTCGCACTTGGTTATTATATTGGCATCCGACATTCCTTGCTTGAGGTACCCTAAGGCTTTCTCAAAAAACATAAGGCCCCGTTGCCCGTTCCCATAAACGACGTTGTAAATGGTTCCGATCGCATTTTCGAGCACTAGGGAAGTCATAATATCCTCATGCGAAATCAGTCGTAGAAATGGGATAAGATGTGTCTGGAAGTCGAGCACCTGACCGCCGAGTTTCAGGGAAAAGTTTGATTCTAATACTTTCACAATCCACAGAAGGCCCTTTTCGCTTCCAAGGTCCTTGATTATAGTTTGCTTTGAGTCCGAATCACCAGATTCGATGATTGCAAGGCCTTTGTTAATTATGTTGGCCAACTCGTTGGGAAACATAGCAGTGGGTCTTGACAATGACCGGAACCAATCATAGCACTGTTGTTTTAGCGTAGGAGCTTGGGCGCCGACGGCAGCGGTGGTCGCAGATTGAGCTTGAGTAGCTGGCAAAGAAGTCTCATTCCTGGCCCCTCTGCGGTGTGCTGGGGTAGCTGACGAAGAAGCTTCATTCCTGGCCCCTCTGCGTTGTGCTGGGGTAGCTGATGAAGAAGCCTCATTCCTGGGCCCTCTGCGTTGTGCTGGAATAGCTGGCGAAGAAGTCCCATTTCTGGCCCCGTGAGAGTATTTACACTTATCTCCGTACTTGCATCCCGCTGGTGTACTAAACAAACGACAAGCACTTGACAAAGTGATCAGTAGTAGCTGTAAAACCTAAGTGTTAGAAGTGCTTACCCCTTTACGAAGTTCCTTCTGTCACTCATGCTAGGCAGAGAAGTAGTCCCAAAATGAGGTATAATTGATTATTGTGGTGAGTGAGTTTGAGATGGTTGATACGAGATGTGATGGTAGGCTTCAGTTGAGGGTCAAAACAGAGGACAATCACGGATGGTCTGGGGCGTGCACAATGGCTTCCCATCTCACCTTTTTGAGGTTCCGCTGCGTACCACTCTGTTGGGATTTGTGGTATTTTCTCCAAATTCAGCTGGCCGGTCGCAGTCATCCATGGCCAGAACAATAAATGCAAGGGGTCACTGCAGCCTCGTCCTCCAACTAAATCCTGTAGAGTAGGCTTGAACTTCCTGATCCAGAAATTTCTAGGCCTCCACCACGTTAACGCGTTTCTGTGGAAAACACTTAACATTGGTATGTGCAGGTGAGCAAACACCCTAGTATATACTACAGTCGCGCTTCACATCCGTAAGTTTTAGTGGAAAGGCAAGAATTCATACAAGACGGCAAAACTGCGTCTTATTTTCTACTGGACGCTTTTCGAGGATCCGGATATGGTGGCTCATTTTGCGCGTTTCCTCTAATAGGGCGTTTGCTGTTGACGCTAGACAAAGGTGGTGATCGTAGCAATAGCGGGTGGTCTCCAATTATTTACTTCAGAAATCCCAAACCCAACATTTCCCAAAGGCCATTTCAAAGTGACCAAAAATGTAGAATTGGTAGCTCTTCGAGAATTCTGGGTGTGCCCTAAATTTGGCTTCGAAGTTCAACAACGCAAAGTCTCTATTTTGTTGCTTTGTGCAGAATCCTGATCTCAACAGTGTGCACCAATCGATACTCGCAGCCAGTGTTAAAGCAATAGCCGTGCTGAGGAAAGGCAGTCAAAAAGCAGGTTAGCTCGCAGTGCAAGCGCTATAAAGGCGCGACAACGCCTATGACGAACTGGAAGGTATGACGAAATTTATTAATTTCTAAGATGAAGCTACTTTACTTATATCTATACTTAAGTTATAGATCGTTGTGTTCCATATAAAATTGAAATTCGTCAGAGCCCCCAGTTCGTTTATATGCGTTGTCGCGCCTCTAAAAGTCTAACTTGTTTTTTTGATTGCCTATCCCGGAGGACGGACGCTATTGCATGCATACTTATTGGTAAGCACATAAGGTGGGCTAGGTTTACATTGCACATGATCTTTGGACGCTGTTTGCCAGACTATTACACGGAATATTATGATGATAGACGCTCTCAAGCATGCGCAGAAAGTCTGCGGGTGCAGTGAGGTCCTCGTGTGGCCATGGCATATTTAATCTAAATGGAGTACTGCGATTCATTCTCTAATCCATCATCTGTAATTTTTTTGTTGGAAATGGTAGTGTACGCAGAAAGAAGTCCAGAAGCGATATCATCTACTATCTACCGGCCACTCTATTTACATAATGGCAAGACCAGTATGGCTGCTCTCTCTATCAATAGCCACTGGTTGGCTACCAGGCGAGAGGTCGAGCAGATTTCCAGCTTTTCAATATCGAGGCCTAGGTCATTGAGATATGAGGTGGAGCAGACCCGCTATCAATTGATAATTTTTTCAAATATCGTCGATGATGCTGTCCTTCCATTACTGCCTGGGCGCTTCACCTGCTACTGGCCTCTTTTGGAATATATCGGTCCAATTCCGCAAAGATAATACCAACGACAATCCATCATACCCCGAAATCCGTCATACCTCGAAATCCGCCATACCCCGAAATCCGTCATAACCCTTGTACGTGACTATCCCCTCCTGCACGTTCGATTTTGGGAATTGGTTGCAATACTCGGGTGATATGATTCTAAGTTTAGTGGGTGGCAAGCTAAAGCTTCTCTAGGTAATGATTGTCACCAAATGGATATCAAATCATGATCGGTACTGAGTATTTCCATAAAGAAAAGAAAATCTCATTGACTGTGCCACCGAGCAACATCAGAAAAACAACGATCCAATCGACCGGTTCGGTTCTTCAGCGACGAAATCTACGTTCAATACCCACCATCAGCAACACGGGGCAAGGGATTTAGTCTGTATGGATAGATCTATCGTTTTTAGTGGCTAGAACAAATGTATGAGCCCATGAGCATGAGCTGTCAAAATTGCAGGCATCAACCACGCTAGACGCAAGCTAGAAGTATGCTAGCGTAGCCAGGTTGCGGCAGATCGTCCAGACTGCCGCCTCTGACGTCACACTATGGATGTCGCCCGCAAACTCGTCTCTGTGAACAGTCGGCTTAGGATTAATATTTGAGGGAAAGGTGTAGATGGTTTTCCACTGACTGCTGGAAGGGGTAGTAAAATGCCTAATTCAATTCATTGGCACTGAGGGATTGTGCAATCTTTGTGAACTCTTCTCTCGATACACGATTCACTTTTCCTTCAGTAGCGTATAGATACTGATGAGGGTTTAATGTTTGATGAGTGTGAATTGCTGAACGGAATAAGTGAGGATAGATGATGGATCCAAGAGGATCGTAAAATAGACTGCTTAAGTACTTTAGCATAAATAACTTTCTCCAAATAATTCCCAACAAAGGCTGTACGTATATTGTCTCGTCCCCAGACTCTCGTTGCCGAGCAAGCCTGTGAGTGAAGGCAACGAGAAAACGAGGTACGAGTAGCAACACCACTAGAGGCTGGGACGAGACAAGTAAGTATATTGCTCAACGGTCCAACTGTATCGGCCAGTATCATTAGGGTTAGGGCAAGAACTGTACCAAGTTCACATACTCCCAATAACTGCATCTAAGTGCGTACATACTACGTACTATTTGTAAGAGTACATCGTTCATATGAGTGTGTACTTAGTATGCACTTTCTAGTAGACTGGACAGGTTCAAGCGTGAACTTGTTAGGTACTCTACCAACGACCATTTCTTTACATTGTTAACATCGCGGATATATTCCATGGCCCACCCTGCCTCAACATACGCCACTGAAATCCCTCCCTCACCTTACGATGTCTTCACCGCAACTCCGCCCTACTTTGTCTACTCAAACTACATACGCAGTACCATGTCATTGTCATCGACCACAACACTGTCTCCCCTCGAGCGCATTGCCAATACGTGCTCACACCCCCAGACTTTAGTCAACCCAAACCGGTCTGAAACATCCAGTCCAGTCCGTTCTTTAATTGCCACCGCTGATCTCTGGACTGGACCTGGCAAACCTGAACGATCAGTTCAAACCCATTCCAGACCGAATGATTAAGATTACTAAGATTAAGAAGGAGGTTCGGGAGAAAATGATGCAGGCTTCTTCACCGCTCTATTGTACAACTAAATCTTCGCGGCAGGTGGTTCTGCCGCAAGCTATAAAGGCCTTGGCCAGTTTCCTCATCGGGTTGTGGCTGACCCTAGTCTAATCTAGCTTTCAATGGTTGGGAAGGAATTGTTGTCACGGAGGGATCGCAAGACCAGACTCAACCTTCCCGACGAGCCGCCTCCAAGTCAGCGGCCGCTATATTTATTGGGTCCTGGATCATCTTGCCCCAGGGCTTCTATATGCTTGGGGAAGCTCTGGAAAATAGGTCTTCCTCAGACGAGGAGCATGAGTTATGTTGTTTTATCAAGGTTCTTCTCTACTCTGCTAACTAGCTGTTAAGTTCCAAGTTCTTCCAATTCTTGAAGATATTCGGCGCTGTGGGGTTGTTGGTTGTGTGAGACTTAGTACGTACTTGAAAAGACGTAAAGAGCGAATATGGGGGCTGACTACGGTTGTGCGTAATGTAGCATCCCCAAATATTTTTATTTTTACCCAAAAAGTCCATTTTTCTGATTGTGTATAGCTAATCGAGTACGAAAGCTTATAGCAACGATTATGATGACGAACAATGGATGGGGAAGCAGAACCGAAAATTTCTACTCGCTAGCTACTTTGTGAACCATCATTTACAAACACGAACTTTCTCTAGACGAGACCGGCGGTAGGACTCGAGCCATCTTACCTTGTGAGCACCTCCAGTCTTACAAGTTTCAAGCCAATTGTCTCGTGTGCAACACTACCCACCACCCAGTCACTATGGGTTTGACCGCCTGTTTCTTGGGCTTAAGCTGTTTTATGGATCCCCAACACTTAGTATATGCTTAAGACGCAATGAATAAGCATGGATGCTGACTACGAACTACATAGACTGCAGCATGATATCCGGATATCTCTGAATTTGGTACTACATTGAAGCGTTCCTTCATAAAAAATGTGCACATAATGAACCTGTGGCCAGTTCCCATAACACCATTATCCCTTGATCCGACCAAATCATACAAAACATCATCAAATGAGCCTTAAACTAAAGCACTCTATGCATGTACACGCCTAGTGTTTTGGTGGTTTGCCGTTTGCCATGATGTACAATCCAACTATTCCCACAGCTGCGGTGATGACTCCCAACACTATTCCAGCAATATCTTTTGGTTCGAGGCTAGAACTCGAGTTCGCAGGGGACTGAGGTGGTGTTTGACTTGTAGGAGTAGTGGTTGAAGTAGAAGCTAGAGTGGTGGGGCTAACGAAGGTCGGATTAATGAACGTCGGTGAAGTATCCGCTCGAGTAAGGACAGTATCATTTATTGTGGTTGTTGCGGGAGGCGGCGTTTGCGTCGGAGATTGGGATGATGTTTTGCTCGTTTTTCGCTCTGGTCGAAAGGGTTATTCTCGAGCATCAAAGGAACGCAAGCGCGGGAATGACGACGCTCGAGACTGCAAAGATCCCGAGCAGTAACACATTCCCAAAGAAAACGCCCTCAACACTGCCATAATTTGCTGCAGTGACAGTGACAGTTACGCGGTCCGTACCTGTCGTTGTATATGTTGGAGTCGGGAGATCGGCCGTCCTTGTTGGAACAGTGCCGCCCGAAGGGACATCGTCAACGTTATACCCTTCTTTGCGACACGCCCCCCTCACTATCGCTTCCGCTAATGCTTGCTGGTCAACACTACCGCACCCAAAAGCGCTCTTATCTCTCGAAATACAGTCTGCGAGATAGTTTAGCCCTTCGGACAGCGCACTGTGTCTACGGCTGCAGTTGTACGTATCGCATCCAATCTTTCTGAACATTCCACTTGGACACCCATTCGTAGCGCAGCCGGTAATACACGACTTTGCGCACAGCTGCAAGTCTATGAATCCGGGGAAGTTTTCAATGGGATCATCGCCGCGGATCGAAGATATATGGAGGAGAATAACGAAAAGGAATGTAGGAATACGAAGCATTGCCGTCATCTTTGTTAAAAAGCTGGTGGTTTTTGACCGGTTGCTGTTGGAAGAAGTATGCGAAAGCCGATGGGGAAGGCTGGAAACTGAGGTACGTAGCTTGTGGGATTAGGTCGATTTATCTTCTCTCCTATAATACAAAAAGCAAATGTTAGGTACAAAATGTTATAATCATGCCCTGTACTAAAGCCTTTGTATAGCAGTTTGTTTCTCTGCTCACATTACTATGCTCGAGCATTCTCTATATAGTTCCTTCCCTAGCATATAAGCAGAGCCATCAGCTAAATACAACTGGGTCTCTATCTAGTACATGGAATTTCTAGCTGTATTTTTCCTCGCAGCGCCGAACAACTCTCACAGCAGGCGGTCGTTTACAATTTGCGGCTGAGGCCTGCAAATTTACCACACTATGGGGGCTGTGTGGGCTGGGGAATGGGGGGACGAAGCCTGATGATTGGCAGATACCATGAGTGCTCTTTAATGATTACGGAGTATAATCAACTAAACGCTAAGCTAGTTAGAGCTGGATACTGAAAGTTTATCTCGACCCCTTCGGTATCCTTACAGTAAAACAGACCTACAAAACCGTATACACATACGCCCGGTGAGAACTTAGATACGACAAACTGCTTCCTTGAATTTGCTAGTACAATTGGATAGTTGGAGCTTGTGATTTTAACTGCTAACTGTTATAGATATAAACTTGTCTGTAAATTATTAATAGCTGCAGCTGAATTGTACTCGGTACCGGGGGAAGTCGCAATTCCGGTGCCACTAATTAGGTGGCCTTTGGTGAGTTCTACTACAGAGATAACTACTTCAAAAGTGCACTTTGTGCTATTACTCTCAACCCTGGTATCATAGACATGTTCCAGCCTCTGCTATTCCCAGCCGGGAAACTCTACCGCCTTTCACCTGTAACCTTCGAATAGGCAGACCGTATCGATTCGACAAATCATCAGTTGCAGGGTCTATCGTAGTTATATCCTATTTTAGCTCGGTTTTTGCAGAGATGGTATACATGTTGGGGGGCTGGGACACATGGCGACTGCGCAGGTACGCTCAGCCGCAGACAGGACGAAGTTCGAGGGGATGACGGGTAGCAGCAGTAGAGCTTCGCCATCTAGCCGGCCTGCCCGGAGGCGGAGGTGATTAGGGGTCTGTCATACTCTAAATAGAGTCAATACAGTATGATTAAAACAAAAAAAAAAAAAAAACAGGACGAAGTTCTATGATGGTTTTGACGCAGACAAGCCAGCCAGCTCACTAAAGTAATTAGCGTCATGTTTTTTCCCGCTGTCTAAGAGCGGCATAGAAGAGGTCAATATATAGAATTCAATATTGCTTTTGTTGTGGGTACATATATCTACCTCCGCCCTCGAGCTATCTATCTAAGTTACTATTTCTTCACAACAGAACCACGCATACCTGGACGCCCCCGAGAGACACCCCAGAAGAAGATCACTGCATGTACCTTTCAATGAAGACCACAATGATACCGGGGATTCGACTTCTCCCTCTCCTGCTTCTATTCGTCTCCTCCATTTGTTGTACCCTATTCGCTAAAGCATCCAGATACAACTACCTTCAGAGCTGTACACGGGGCTGCATCTAAGGGGATTGGGGTAGGATACATATATGGTCAAGACAGTATCCGATTGCCAGACCATGAAATGCATTTGTGCGCCTGAAGAGGTGATAAAGAAGGTGTTGCCCTGGCTGAAGACCTGTGTTCGCTCCAATTCGGAAGACATTTTGCGTGGATGTGGGGAGGATACTCACTAGGTTTTACTTGCGGAGGAAGTTGAGAGGAAAGGATGCGGGTTAGCAGGATCCGCTTTCGACTCACACAAACGGACCAAAAGAGACGATCTAACGACACTCAACCGTCGCCACTATAATTTTCGCGGCTAATCGTAGGGCTGCGGGTGGGTTCTGTGCAAACCTTTGGATGCTTGCCCTTCTCTTGGGTATTGCTATTCCTCCTTTCATGTTCGCTATCATCGTTGACCTGTTCATCTTTACCCGCAACCACCGATATATTGGCATTCATCGAAATATCAGCCTCTTTTTCTCCATCGGTTCAATAACTTTCTCGTATATGGTTGGATATTGGCGTAGTGCAGCGAATCCCCTGTTGCATTTTCTGCTTATTATACGACTAATGCTGCAGGTTTGTTTTTTGTTTATAATATTTCACTTTGCTATCTACTTTCAGTCGACTGTTTAGCCTTAATGGGTGCTTGAGAGAAAGGAGAATTTGGCTCATCATAATGAACTTTTTTTTCGAATTAATGACGAGTGATATTTCATATCGCGTAGTTGCGGGTTGTCCGCTTACCCATCGGTGGGAAGCTTGAGTTATAGTACGCCGAATCACGTCCCTCTACCCGATATATCACTGTGCATCACTACCGGGCGTTCTGGAGGTATCAAATAGTACGCTGCAAATACATACACACTTAAACCCCACTATCTAGGTAATCTCAGGAGGAGACCATTATACTTAACGTCTATTCGAGGATGAATTCGAAAACATGACCAACTCACAATTTCCGTAACTACACCAACACCCCTCCGTTGGCCCCGCGGACCATCCCCCTTCTGCGGCTGGGACGAACTCCTGGCAAAAACCATTATCGGAGTTATAACCCCGAAGCTGAGGACAGCCACAAGGCCCAAGTATAATGCCGCCTCCTTAACATCATGTCTTATCAGCATTCACTCGCAATCCAGTAAGTGTACGGTGCATGTGTAAGTACCTTCTGAATTCCCGTGTACACACCCTTGCCCAACGGTTCCAGTATATAAATCAAACAACCTACAAGATACAAGGAACCACTGATATAGACCATAATAAACGGATGTTCCAGCTCCCACAACGCACCGAGCTTCCTATTTAAGCCTCGTTCAAACTCCTTGGAAACCCGACGGAGCTGGCTCTCCATGGTCCCAATTGCGGTGATACAGAGGTACACGGAAATGATGCTGGCGTGGAGAGCAACATACCAGAATGCTGAAACCGTCCATGGGGTAGAATCGATCCGTGGCAATGAAAAACTGGTAACCACTACAGCGGCGAGAAGGGAGCCCTGGTTGTATTGTTGGAAAAGCACCCAGAAGTTAAGTGGGGGGGGGACGAATAAGGTACTTACAGTTACCGCGATTGCTTGTATATATGCGTTCCTCTGCTGCAAATACCACTTCGGGATTTTTTTATCTCCAAGGTCCCTCAGAACGGCATACGATTGCTGAGCATTTTCGCGGTTGACGAGAAGGAGCAGATAAATATTCCAGGGCAGGTTTTCGTTTGAGTACAATCTGGAGATCTCTTGAGCACGAAGCTTAGTAGTATTCCTAGTTGTAGGCGATGGAGGAGAAACTTCTGGAGAAGTCTCGTTTGTCTGGGTTTGACTGTTGGCTGTCGTGGACGATGGAGAAGAAACCTCAGGAGAAGTCTCTTCTGTCTGGGGTTGACTGTGGATTCCCATGATACTTGGTGTAGAGTGCAAATTCGGATAGTTGTGTGTACCGGTAGCCCCTGATATTGAGCAGTTATCTAGGAGATACTTATACAAAATTACCCTTTTGATTGCATAAGGCTAAGCTTATATGGAAACGCATGAATTATCTAATTTCAACTATGTGATTATCGTTCGGGTGAATAATGAGCTGGCCATGAGACGATAGCTAACCCGAAATCCCAATCCGACCAACATCTGTCACCGTTTGCACGTTACCTGGTAGAATTGTGGATGGCCATGACACAGCCTACACAAAATGGCGCAGCCAAAATCGTAGCAAACACGATCAGTAGATTTTAGTAGGTTGTTCCACTCCTATTGGCCCGTCTATAACTCCATCCACCATTCATAATCTACCCAATCCAACCCTAGACTTTTGTACTACGTGTACCTTGCACTGCCTGCCTGCAAGGCTTGGAGAGGCCTCTTCCCATACTCTGAATTAAAGATGCTTCACATCTGATATCAATTGTCAATAAAGTAATCGACGGTGTGCGCCTTGGGAAAACGATATGGATTTCTTTGGCCAGTACTCAAGTAAGAAGATCTTACCCTCGAGATTTCGGGTAGAATGGATAGGTTCAAACTTTAACACGAGATATGTGAGCAACAGTTCAGCCTTAGGCCTTATTTAAGACTATATAGGATACAACAATCCAAGGTGACGTCAAAGAATATGAATCTGCGAATGATAATTCGTGATGACGAGTAATATAACGTGTTTAGGCTAACTTGGACGAGAAGCTTGTTCTAGGAAGACGGATACCCCAAAGTCTAACTCGTTTCCATTGCCCTTTACTACTAGAGGTTTGAAAGGCTTTACCGAACGTATAATTGCGCACGCCCAAAGAAACCCCAGAACGACCGTGTCTCGAAGACGTTTAGCGTCTAGAGTAGCCTAGTATTTGGAGCCGAGATTGTGGAAAGCGACGCATGCACTTCAGCCCGACTCGATGCCCAAAGTGTCCCCCCGGAAGTGACCTGGACTATCCGTCCTACTACTTATCGTCCACGATACGCTCGCCATAGCCAAAAAAGTTTGTTCACATAATGTTACTGTATTTCCTCAAGTTCACATATGCATGCTATGGAATAAGTATACATCTGCTTCTGCCTTGCAATTTGTGTCGTGACTTAAAGGCTCCGTTTTCTTATAACAATCCCAAAGGCTGGACGCATTGATGTAGGTAAAATACTCTACTGGAGGCATTATCGAGCGCTTGAAAGTAATACTCTCTCAAGTCGCTGTTACTAACTGGGGAGATATCCGGTCCATTCTTGAAGCCCCTTTAGCCCCCAATGTTATTTGAATTCCGTTAGGATGTCTTGGGCAATTCCCAAAATCACGGTGTATTTAGACGTCGTTACGTGTGGTGTGGAAACCGAGGATGTGAAGCATGAACCATCCGTCAAATTGCAGAACCGAAGATCTGCATTCTCGGAAACTCCGCTATGGTAAGAATCCGTCTGCGTTTGGGCAGCAGAGTCGGCGAACCGAAGTTCCCGGGTCGCCGCAGGTAATATACTACTTTGTTGTGTACGGTATCAAACACCCACCATGGTGTTGTATCATGTCTGCCCATAAGTAGCACTATCGAATATCCTCCGCGGCCCGAGTCGTTGTTCTTCCGTTTCCAAAGCCCCGTTCCTCTATTCATGCCACGAATTCAACTACCGCAACTAGAACATCATACCTGCATCACAAACATAATGTCTAAGTATAAAACTACGGCTTTCACATCACTGACATAATGTCGCTGCCTTTCGTTCAAGAATTGGGTCAACACATACATAAGTAACTTCTGAAGAACACAATTTCCAAACAATAGCCCGCCTCGTAGAATCAAGTCGAAATCCCGAACAAGTAGTACAATATCTGGGCAAACCACGTCTCCGTTCTCTCTGCAATTTTCTCCTTCATCCGTAACAATATCATACCAAGAATCACGCCTAATAAAACCGCCGCCCCCGCGATGCCAATTATAAGGCCCAAGTACAACGCTGCCGCCTTCACATATGTCGCATCAATCTTCATCCTTAGTATAGTAAGAAGACGTTCATACATACCTTCTGAGTCCCTGTCCATACGCCCTTGCCCAATGGCGCCAGTATGTAAATCCAACCCCCTATGAGATATAGAACACCACTAGCACTAATCATAATAAACGCTTGCTCCAGCTCCAACAATGCGATGAGTGTCCGGACTCTGTCTTGATTGAACCACCTGGACGCCCGGCGGAGTTTGCTTTCCATAACTGAAATCTCGTCGACACAGACGTATACGGAAAGTATGCTGGTATGGAGAGCGGCCCACCATAATGCTGAAACGGGCCATGGCGCAGACTCGATATGTGGAAAAGAAAAACTAGTAGCCACTACAGCGGCAAGAAGGGACCCCTGAGTATATTGTTGGAAAAAATACCCAGAGGTAGGGGCGCGGATAAAGCACGTACAGTTATCGCGATGGTTTGTGTGTATGCCATCCTCTGCCGCATAAACCAAGGCGGGATTTCTTGGTCATCTTCAAGTCTCTTCAGAGTGGCATACAATTGCTGGGTCTTTTCACGGTGGATGAAAACCCGCGGGCCTGGGGAGAAACCCCAGAACTGGTGTTCGTATAACCTGGAGATATTGATCTGGGTGCAGAGTTCAGTATTATTCCTAGCTACGGACGAAGGAGGGGGAAACAACAGAACTCCTTTCTACTTTGGGTGAGCTGTTGGCGGCCATGGTTCTCAGTGAGGATATGACTTTGAGCCCTGGTGTTAAGTACGGAGATCCGATATACGATATGCGATGAGTTCAGATTTGTTAAGTACTGTACTAGTACATGACGGGTGCTTCCATATACATGTACTAGATGTTCTTTTTTAGCCCGTTTTCACCGGGCGAGTTCGTGTGGTGAAAAAGTCTGGGCACGGAGCACATGGGCTGGTGTGGAAGCACTCGATTGTCTGAGTTTCAGCCATGTACCACAAGCTGCACATTCTCCTCGTATCATAACTCGGTTCTAGGGTCTGGAGTATAAATAGCATATGCCACCGCCATATAATGCTACTGTTCTTCAAGAAGTTCCTTATGCTTGCTGTGGAATACACCTAGATACTGGGTAACCCGCTTGCAATTTATGCCACGATATAGAGATCTCGTTTTCCTGTTAGATATATAGAGGCCCAGTCTAGACGCATTAATATACCCTACTAGAGGCAATATCGAACGCTTCAAATTAATCTCTATGAATAAAATTCTTCTTTGATCGATGTTACCAAAAGGGGAGGCAGCAGTAAGAAGGATCTTATGCTAGAAGAAATATCATCAAGTGTCCGAATTTGCGAACTGGTTCGGATTTGAATTCACATTTTTCTCTGAATGATTTCTCTTTCAAGACGTCTTGTATAGGCACTGGCTATACCGTATCTGTGAGCGATTAATAAAAGTTAAGATACGCCAGCATACTTCCTGTCCGATTTTCGGGAATTTCGGAGAACGCCTGGCAAAGTTGACTGTGGGTCAAACGCATTCACACACCCGCTCTCATGATATCTCACCAGCATATACACACTATTTCTCCCTCTTCTCTCCTTTACCACCCGGGCCTCCATTCTAAACTCGCTGGGCCAACAAGATTTACAGCAGCAGAAAAACACAATCCAACCTCCCATAAACGCCCAGTAACGACGGAAACGAAAAACCAACATAGCAACGCACTCCCCACCCTCCCAAAATCTACAGAGAAAAGATGCAGGCAAAAAAGTATAGCATTACATAGTCTTCTAAATGAGGCATCGAATCCATAGGAACGAGGAAGTAAGTCTCAAGTAGTGGTAACGATGCTACCTAATCAAGTGCAATCGGATTCTCCCTACCACCCTCTCCGGGTCTGGTTCTGTTCTGCGGGCCACTACCACCCCAGGCGCCCCCCCTGCGACCTCCCCTGTTCCTCAACCTCTCAAACGCATCCTCAGAATCATCCTCGGCTTGTTTATTGCCCCTTCTCCTGCCCTCCGCACGCCGTCTGCTTCGACTAGATCCGCGTTCACTGCCGTTGCTCCTAGTCGGCGGCGGCGGCGGTGGGAGAGAATGGCGAGGAGGCGGAAGAGGGGGTGGAGGTCCTGGTGGTAACGGTGGAAATAGCATACGTGGCGGAGGCGGTGGCACTGTTTCTCCGGGCGCCAACACCCTCAGATCCTGCTCGTCACCCACACGCTCAATATAAACACGTCTCAGACGTTCGCGATGTTTTTCCATCCCCCTATAATCGCCACCAATGACCAGCCCCAATAACGAGCGTCCCCTTCTCTGATCAAAATCCATCATCTCAAGCATTCCCATCTGCTTGACGAGTGCATCATGCGCCTCTCCAAAGCACGCGAACACCATCTTGATAAGATACGACGATTTCGAAATGATGTTTTCCGTGTTGTTGGGGTCCTGAATTACTAGTAGTTGTTCATCCTGCGGCTTTGGATTCACAGGAAGTGGGCAGAGTTCATCTTTCCTAAAGTATCCTGGCTTGTAGTCATCCACACGGATGGCAACGCGTTTGGTGTTGAAGCGTTTTCCGTAGAGCTCTAAAAACTCAAGGAGGGTGATGCCGAGGTTGCTGGAAGGATTTACCTCGCCGCTAGCGACAGAGGGAAGCTGCTGGAAAAGGGAGACAAGGAGACAGCACAGCGTGAAGGAACCTACTCCACCGTGGTAGACTTCATTCAAACTCCTTATGGCGAGAAAGTGCTTCACAAGTGTAAGCAGAACTGGAAGGCAAGGATATTCCTCACGCCAGTGCTTAAAGGTTTCGTTTGCTACCAATCCGGATTTATTTTCGAACGAAACATCGACGTGCAAACCAGTAGCTTCATCAATATATTTCACGAGGGGGACCTTTGCGCCTGCAACGGGCTGTACACTACCACGCTCGCAGATACCTGCTTGCTTGATAGCGTTTGACACCTGAAAAAGGCGTTGCCTGCTATCGTACTTGGTTCTGTTGTTGACAACATAATCCTTGGACACAATGACAAGATCCACATCGGAGGTGGGTAGGTATAGGTCGGCCGCAAAGGAGCCAAATACACGTACATCCGTATCTGGCCACAAACGATTTATCGTATTGCGAATACGCTGGACAACATATTGGCGAACTGCATGCTCGTATGGCCTTGGCTTGATGTATTCGACAAAGTCGATGATTTCCATGTGAAGCCTGTAACAAAACACCTATGAGCAACTGCATTGTTGGGACGGAATATCAAGTATCCATACCACATAGTCATTTTTAGCGTCCTCGAGTGATCTTTAGCTGCTTGGGTCCACGGAATATGATTAATGCCTGGTTTTGGTCGTAACTCCCATTTGATATTGCCGTCAACCTTCTGGTTGGCCCTAGAAATCTCATCATATTTCCTCTTTCTGTTCTTCGGAATATCAGGATGAAAATCTTGAGCCTGACCTGTGGCAACATTCAACGATTCAGGATCATAATCATCCTCGTCATTAGATCTCGAATCGCTATCACGCCCTCTCCTCCTCTTTCTAAGATCATTGCGTGTCCTATTGTCTGGTCCTGGGGGTGGAGGTAGTTTTCCAGCCCTTGACAGCGGACCCATACCCGGCGGGCCTTCATCTATGGGGTTCTTAGGAACGTAAACTCCATGGATCTGTTCCTTGTGCGAAAACGGCCTGTCCGGGAGAAGTTCTAGAGGTTTCTTGGTACTATCATTCAACCTCCGCATCTTCCTATGGTCTTCATGATCACTCTCTAAACTTGACTTTTCGTCTCCAAAGTCCAACGAGATGAAATCGTCATTTGCGGCGACGCGGTCCTTCTGTATTGTTTTGTCTGCGGCCGCCTTGGCTTTTGCTTGTCGGATCATGGTGATAACGTCCACGCGCTGCTTGTCAGCCTCCACAATTTCCTTGCCTTCGGTTACTTCTAGCTTCTCCGCGCCATTAACAACTGCTACAGGAGTCGGTTCGACAGTCGAAGTGGTATCCTCCGTGTTCCCCGCTGTAGTAGCTGCTACCGGGTCGGTTGTGGCCGTGGGTTTTGCGGTGGATACCGTCTCCCTCTCACCTTCCTGGTCGCTCATCTCCATTGGCTCGCCTTCTTCCGCCTCATTTTTCTCTTGTGCCTCCTCTTTTTCCCACTTGCTAGTAACCATGCCAGGTAATAACTCGGGTGTCTTCTCCCTGTAGTCGAAACTCAGGATGGGGCGATCGTACGCCGGGGGAGGAACAAAGGGCCTTTTCTTAAAAGGCGCTCCGCCTCTTTCTCCGCGGTCGCGACCGCCCCTGGCGGCTCGCGGGCCTGACGGGCGATAGCTGTCCCTATCTCTATCTCTACCCCTATCTCTACCCCCATACCTATCTGACTCACGCGGGGGTCTTGATGGAAGATGTCTCTGGTGTTCAAACTGGAATTCTTGGTCGCGATAGCGAGAATTCGAGTTGCCAGTGAAGCCACGAGGAGAGCGTGAGCGAGAGCGCGATCGTTGACGGGGGCGGTAAGAGTCGCCTGTGCCTGTGCGCGAGGCCATAATTGTAGAGCGCGCGCTGCGCAGGAAGCTCTTTAGTTTGCGGGTTTTGGCTGTTCTTTTCAGGGAGTGAGGAAACAGGCAGAGGTAGAGAGGTAGAGGTGTCGCTGAGTCGCGACACGGTAAGCGAAAAAGTCGGAAATAAGTACCGTATGACGCTAGCTATTTGCAGTAGATCTTATCGTATCAATCGCTCTCACATATTGAGGCGTGCTGGCGATTTTGAGGCGTTGCATATACGTAACATTGGAGGACTGCTGGCTTGCCCAGCCTTGCTTACCAACATCATGATCCTGCGAAACTCTACACCTCGGTGTCATACTACTTTCGATCCCACCAAGTCACGTTCATCTCGTTACTGTATGACTTGCATTCACACCCGTGAGGGCGATTTTACCTCGTGCCGACTCTCCTGCACCCAGACAAGGTAAGTGCGCACATGGCCCGCCACTAACAGCGCAGGCAACGAGGCTGGTCACCATCACCCTTCCCATCCTTCTCCAAAACCCATCTCGAAAGTAAGCTGCCAATTTTCATCTTTACGTCTCTTTTTTTCCTTAGTTTTGCAACTCGACAAATTCAACTCCGTTTGTATCATGAGTCCGAGCCCACGATCCAGACCATCAAAGTTGATCCGTCCTGAAGCTCATCCGCTCCATTGTGTCTAGGTTCTTGGATACCAGAGCCCAGGAAAGGCCAGAAGCCGCCAGCTTTGAATACGATTCCATCCTATATCCCGAGTATTTTTATGACGAACTTTGTTGAAGAGCATCGTCTATATAAATTTATTAATCATACTATCAGGTCTAACCTTGGGGATCCGCACGCGGTCGTAACCCTACAATTGTATTCATAGAGCCATCAGATACGAACGTCGTCCAGCCCACACTATCGAAAGTTATACGGAGATGGATCACCTGAGGCTCGCCAATACCGAACGAAGAAACACAAATTATTCCGGCGATCGCCCATGCGCCGGAAGTGTACCCCCTGACGGCCCTGCGGGTCTGCTTTTGATGATTAGTAGGAGTGTGTTCAGTAGACTAAGCAGGATAACCGCAGCCCACTGACGACGAAAGTACGGAATATAATGCGAGCTAGAATGCAGGCGGCCGTAGTGTGGCTAGAAGGGTAGTATTACTTCGGCCTGGGAACGATCAGCCAGACATCGATAACGGGCATTCGCATATGTCGCAAGACGTTCTGCAAATGTGCGCTGATTCAACTTCTCCTGAACAATCAGGCCTTGTCCTCCCTAGAAATGTCTCAGACGCACATATTGTCAATATTTCAACAAGTGTATTGCACCAGCAGCGTGAACCCACCTTTGAAGATCGCATAAGCTTGTCCGCCATGCATACAGAGGATCAAGGTTCTTTATCCCCACCTACAGGCGATACAGGGCACCCTCTGCAGGGTCGTGGAGGGCAGTGTTCCTAAGTGGCCTCCATTTGAAAAGCCTACGCCGCAAAAGACTTGGCGGCCGGCCGGGCCTGGCTGCTTAGGAACACTGGTGGAGGATGGGAAGAATGGATTCACGAAACACGTGGCCTCACGGACTCTGGGGTGTGGTTGGGAAGAGTGGCCATCCATCGTCACTTCAAGAGGGTTGACTGATTTCGAAGAACTCATTTGTTTACTGAGGGACGTTGTTAATCATCAGTAGGTAGATAAGACTCTGCATTTTGATAGCCTGGGCACAGGAGGTCTTGCAGAAAGAGAGGAAGGTACAAATCATGAAATGAGGTTTCCTTCCGACACTCGGTATGGGTCAGCAGAACTCTTGGTGTAGGCGCTTGATTTCAGTTTTGTGTGAACATTTCAATGTTAGCAGAGTTTCCGATGATGTATAATGAGTGCATACGGTGGTTTAAGCATGGATAGTCTATCCTTAGTAACTTGGTTTCTTTATTGATATCTGCACTGCGTATTTTTCGCTGGACTATGGTCTACGAGAAACTATATACTTATCAATGTACTGTCCCTTTCATGAAACTGTACGATAGTCTCCACTTGTGGACGCAATGCTTGGTTCCACTTCCAGTCACCAAAGTGATTCGATGTCCACTGTCATTCAGTTAGGCTTGTCAACGGGCCCTGTCAGCAAGAGGACCTCTAGCTCTTAGCAACTGATTGATTGTGGAGATCAAAGATCAAAAACTATATAGTTTTTCGGTTCTTCTGTTCCAGACGCTACGCAGAAGACCCGGCAAGGCATACCTTTACATCTACAACCAGTTCTTCGAAATTACCATACAAGTACATACGCACCTGTATATGGACATATGCTGACATATGCTCCATAAATTAAAAGGAGAATGGTAATTATTCTATGGCAGCTTATTTCCGCCAAAATACCCCGTGTCCGTGGACAAAGTCTGAATTTTACAATATGCCCAGTTACTACTATTAAAATAAGACTTTATCCACGGGGTTGTGAGATAGTGCACAAGGACATTGGACGGGGTCGTTGAATGGGGTCGTGGGATAGAGTACAAGGTCGTGGACACAGTTGGGATTCAGAACTTGTCCCATACTAACCCAGAATGACCCACTGTCATGACCCCGTGATGTCAGTCTCGTACTGCTGCTGGCGGTCCGAGACTACCGTGATGTAGAGTATGCGCTATTTCCCCATTTGATAATAACAGTACGCTAGAATTGATTTTTATTATTTCCTAATTAGGAAGTAAAGCTGCCCAAACGTGTGGCAACTCACAGAAGAAAGTTATTTCGGCTTTTAGTCGAAGGTCGCTCTCGTGCCTAGAACTTCCACTTTGCAAAACCTTATGTATGTATCTTAGAGTAATATCGAGACCTAACCATTCACGTTCCCTTATATTAAATGTAAATTGTGCAAAAGATGTGTACTCCCTCCATGTTCTCCACCTCCTCCACCTCCTCGCATAAGTAGGTTGTCGGGTGGTGAAACTCAGGCCACGCGCCTATCAGGCTGTAAGTGCACTTTTGAAATAGGTATGTATCGTCCTATTGTTCAAATACATGGCGGTGGCTTGCGTTCAAGCAGTTGCGGTTGGGGAGACTCGATAGACGCTGGCTTCTAGTGTTGTTTCATGGCTTGTTGGCATGCTTCGAATGGAAGTCCCATCCTTCGGATCGTAATGGGGTCTTTTAATGGCTTCGAATCAGGCTCTCAATTGCACTAAGATGAAAATGGAAGTGACAAAAAGGGAATAGTGTTACAAGGGAATGGAGTTGTGAGAGAGTCTAGAGACATTGCTCAACACAAAGTTCATAGGTCAACCCAGTGAAAATTTCAACACCACAGGTTTGAGCTGGGTTTGCATGGAAAGAAGGGTTTAGGGTAAAGGAAATACAGTTTATATGGGGTACTAAGTGAGTCTGGCAAAATTTGTGGTGTAAAGTGAATGAGAGTGACTGGGTCAAACTGGCAATATCTGGATCAGCTTCAGGTTAAGGCTGCAGTGAGTGTCCATGTGGTGGAATTCTTTAAAAAAAGCTCGGCATTGACTCAGGTAGGGGTAAACTAATACCCCCCAAAAGCTCAGCTCTCAAGAGGTAATTTCAATTTTTGGTGGAGTGATGTCTCTAGGCCCTTTCTCCTCACTTTTATTCATGATCTCAATTTGGATTAGACTCAACATTTCGGTTAGTGTCAAATCACGTGAGACCAAGGGCGAGGCCAGTCTTTTAAGGCCGAGACTGCTGTAAGCAAGAGGATTTCGTCTGCAACTCGCTGAAAAAGATATTCTCATGCATAGTACATACGATTAGCCTTCTCGTAAACCAGACTTTGCCTCACTCATAAGCTCGCTCGGCACCACCGATGTGCATCTCCCAATCCATCCCTCGGGATCATACTGCACACGTTACGGGATCATCTTACACAAGAGTCATCGCCACTGGTTTCCTTGTTCCAGGCACAAGTCACGATGCCGCGCGTAATCGGTCTAGGCATTAAATTAGGCATAAAGCCCTCTCAACTGCCTACTCTGTGTCCACACAAACCCGGTCAGAGGCGAAAAATTATGATGCCGTCGCCCAGCGTCAAAAAAAACACCTCGGAAGAGCAGACTCTTAGAAGCGAAAATAGAGTTGCAACATAGTGAAGAGGAATATGGGACAAAGATTCTTATAATTTTCCTGGATAGAAGAATGCACAGATTATATTACAAAGAACCAGAGAAAGGACCAAAGAAAGGCCACAACTCTCGTGATCACTGTTCCAGATGTTAGAACTACCCGCCACCAATGAGCTAGCCCCACCATTCTCCTCGACGAATGCTTGCTAAGATGATGAAAATGAAAACCTTGTGGCTGGTGAGGACTGGAATTGCAGACATCAAGATGCAGATCGGCAATGTCAGATCGACTGGATTACGTTCGTAAATTACGACGATCCATACTCATACTAATCCGCATTTTGGATGCTGATGAGGAGACTGCTGGGAAATCGGTTTAGTACACCGTCTTGTTGGGTCATGATCGAAGTTCATCTGATCATCGACCCATTTGAGAAGAAGCCGGTGGTAAATCTGGCATGAAGTCTTGTCGGAATATGCATAAATAATCAAATCCTATGAAGTCTGCATATCTCGCGCAGTAAGTAGCAAGAAGAGCGGTCAGTTGCGGAGGAGACTCCGTCTCAAAAAGTAAGGCTTTCCATGCACTATTATTCCAAGAACTTGGGAAAGCACAAACTTGAGATATGACCAACCATATTAAGTGCGGGGAACAGCTTTCCTTCAGCCCACCACACAACGTAGACTATGCACAAGAGTAATGGATAAATAAACAAAGAGATAAGACAACCTGTTTCTCGTCTCAGAGGCATAACAGTACCAAATCGACCACAAGGCTTCGAATCGAACGGCAACTGGTGTGAGCATTACACCTTCCTTAGGCATCAGGTTCGTTCCTACCGGGTGGGGTACAAGCTTTTGCTGCAGCACTGCTAGATAGATTGAATACATGCCGGACGACCGCGATGTTTCTTTGGCGGCCAAACCCCACGCCAGGGTACATTGATTCCGAGAATCCCGGGCAAATATTGACACAACTGCCGAATGCTGCCCCACTGAACTCCAAGTCGTCTATGGCGGGTACGAAGGTCGAGTCGTCCGATCCAGTTAGTCTCGTTTCCAGCCACTCGCGGGGGAACGAGACTGTGATCCAGTGCCTTACCCTGGTGGACCCTTGATGAATCCAACACCAACTCGGGTACTGCAGAGGCCAAAAAGTAGGCGTCATCCGTGCTTGCCATGCTAATCGGCGGCGTGCTCCTAGTCAGGGACTCAGGTAGGTAGCAGATCGGGAAATTATAGAATCAAATGCCTTGTGCCTTGTTTTCAAGGGTCAGTTAACTAATCCACACTGGAGAACCCGTCTCGATTCTTAGGCGCCATGAACAAAAAGTTGACAGTTGTACACAGCTTGGCGGGAATAAATAACTGAGACTGGTCTGAGAAGGCTTCCAGGTAGAGTAATAGGTTTGAGGTTGAAAACAACACTGGCACTGAGTCTCAGCCGTATCCGACGGGTTATGGTAGGAGTGCTTTGTGCTTCATTTGTCAGTTTAAGTCGTAGTGGAGTGCTAAGACCGAAGATGGGTGGTTCTTGCCTTGTTCTTAGTCCAGGGTTGTACACGCCAAACAAGCGAGGAGGGGTCCCTTGTCAAAAAAAGCAAGCTTGTAGCGTGTTGGGAGGGGTTCGATTCTAAGACTGCAATAGAAGCTCATCCTAAGTAGCACTTTCCGCGAAAACACCTCTATGATTATTTAGCAACAAAGCTTGGTTCGTAGGATAGTTGCATGATTCCCCTGCTCGGATATAATAGAGGATTCTAGAAATAGGTTAGGAAGAAAATCTATCATATCGTCGGTCGCTTTTGTTTTTGTGCGTCCGCACACAACGCACAAATTGCTCGTCGACGTCAATGTGACCCCACCGCAACCAGCAAGGGGGGCAAAGTGTAGTGATGGCCGCTAAATCCGGTTCCCAACTGTCATCTATAAAGAGGACCCTCTTCTTCCTTCTATCCTACCTATCGTCAACGACTTCGAGCCTCACAATCAACTTCACACAACTTCACACAACTTCACAAACACTTTCAAACAAAACCCCCCTTCAACCAACCACTACCAATCATGTCTGGATGCGGATGTTCCGGTGCTTCCACCTGCAACTGCGGTGATAGCTGCACTTGTGCTTCCTGCGGAGTACGTTGCCTCTTCCCACCGATGCTTTGGTGTGGTGTTGTTGGAAGCTTGTACTAACGAGACCAGAAATAAATTCGATTTTGTACTCGACGGCATTCCTTACCGCCGCGCCTCCATTGTCGTTTTCCTCTTCTCGTCTTGTTCAATTTTGATGCGTTCGATTGCAGCAATGTTTTTGAGTATGGGTAGCAGTGCGGTGGTGGGATAATAAGATTCCTCGGTGTGGAAGTGGGAGGAAACCTAGGGTTGTTTTCTGCTCTTGTCGATTTGTCGGTCTTGTTAGTACTTGCCGCTCTTTTTCATGCCGTCGGATGAATCAATGCTTAGTTAAAGAACCCTCTCGTTGTCTGGTGATTCCACATGGTGACTACTGCACGGTGTTCAGAATTCAAAGTAATCCACCCTACTTCTAGTACAGCAAATGATCCTCTCCAGAGACTACCTTATGGTGGTGATACCACATTATTGCAATTGTGGCTAAATGTGTGCGGGGAACGATGCTGTTTTTCTGAGGAGAGCAACGTGGTGATGGATGTTTGAAAAGGATGTTGCAACCGAACGATGTCGACTTAATGAGGTCCTAAGGTAAAGTAGATGTAACAGTACTCGACCACGCGGTGTTGTTTCTGTGTGCCATTGGCTTCTGCCTATAAACTCAGCACCAGAAACATCACTTGGGGGATGAAGGGTACTTACCTTAAACCACCACCACAACAAGCACCAAACTACCCCCCCCTCCCGTTCTTCATGGGCTGCTGCCAGCCTTATAAAACACCAACCTGGGGTCTTGCGGTATTTCTTCGTAGCCACTTTATATGCAGGGTCCAATCTATCTATGTGTCCCTTGATGGACACGATCTTCCATTATTGTCTTTCCGGTTGACGCAATGCGGATATTTCTCCGCAAAAGCGTCACCGGCACGTCCTTTCTAAACCGGTGATGACGACAAGCGGGGTTGGTGTTAGGAAGATGTAATTTAAGCTTTCCAAGCTAATGTAAGATCTATACAAGCGTTCCTACTTGACGGTTTCTGTCACCAACGTGCTCACATGAGTAGTCCTCTCACCAACGAAAAGTGCACACACTGCAAATGGTGCAAGCCGATTCGATTCGCACGCAATCACGTTCCTCAATACATCCGCAAAGCACAAAGCATCACCCGCGTTCTATTTTGCAAAATAAAATAACCACAACAAAAAAGATTCCCTTCACAGTCTTAATTTAACCAGCCTGATACAATGCCAGAGCAACGACATGCGGCAGCACCAATGACACATTGGCCGGAGTAACATAGAGATCGGTATCCGTCAACGCTACAAAGACCGTTCCATTCACTATCGGATTGAGCGGGCTGAAGAGATCACCCGAGGGCTGAACGGCCTTCGCGGTGTTGTTGTCCCCAATGTCATATAGCGGCGTGTATGTGACGTTCAACTGGTTGAACCAGGCAGCAAACTTGGGCGCACCGGCAGTGGTGTTGGTGATATACGAGCCATTGGGACCAACAGCATGACCGGGTCCTTCATAAAGGAAGTGGACCTCACGGCCTGCCTCTGAAAGTGGAGGGCGGTTGTGGGTGATAGCTGGGCCATATCTGGGATCCGTTCCGTTGGGATTATTTTGGATAAAGAGCGGGGGGAAGTTCTGCCACGGGAGTCTGGGAGTCTCGGGACCGCAGCCTTTGATGTAGGGGGCGAGGAGTGACCAAGCAAAGGATTGTGGCACACCTACTTCGAACCATACGGGCATCGGGAAGAGGCCCTCGAACTGTGGTGTTCAAGGTTAGTAAATGCTCTTGGAGGTAGTGCTAATCAACATACCTGACGGAAGATCATCTGCTGACGGGCTTCGGTGGTGATAGACTGCAAAAGCAACTGTGCAGCCGGCCTCGAGTCTAGGTGGGGCAAGAACCCATAAACACCAGACTCACCCCATCTAGTTAACTTTTGACAGAAATCGATGTATTCCGGGACTGTTTCAAAAGGATATTGGTATTCACATTGTCGTGGTGCCTGCGGTCCCAATATGTTTGAAATAAGAGTAGCATGACCTACAGAATAACTCGTAAGATATGATCTGGGAAGATCTCAAATGGACGAATAAACATACCGACTTCCTGTTCAGCCATGAACTCTATCAAAGACCGATCATCTTCCGTCAACCCTGCATCCTGAAAATCTGCGACGGAGAATCGTCGAAGTCCTTCTTGGAATAGATCAAGCTCGATCCATTCCTGATACAACGCTAGGGACAATGAGTGCCAGTCGAAATCGCTAAAGGCCTGGTAAACCGGAATGTCTGTTGGACTCGTGCCATTTCCCCCAGCGGGCACATATGGCATAGATTCTGGCTCCGTCAAGTTGCCAGTGTTGGGATATGGATTGTGGAGTTCGGGAGGATTCCCTGAAGGGATTCTCCCTGGTGATCCGGTTACGGGTTGTGCATTGGACTCGGTCATAGTAGCCACTTGCGGAGCAGCTTGCACGGCGAGTGCGAAGAGGCCGGAGGCCTGTAGGAACGAAATGTGCATGGTAAAAAAGGTCGATTGAGAAATTGTTTCCTGCAATTTGAGATGGAGCTTTTCAAACAGTAAATATGCCATTTTCGGCTAAGATATAGTTCGAAGAAGCTGTTGGTGACGACACGGTGAAGGAATTCTTGAATCGATTCTCTAAGCTTAGACCATTGATTCTAACGGAGACACCAAGCGATTCCCAACGGAAATCATCGTTCCTCGGGAATGCTTTCCTTCAGATTGGATTATTGGCATCATCCAGAGCTCCTACATCCTCAGTTTATCTTCAATCTATGGGAGATTTATATGTACACTGACTCTGATTGACTCGTCTCACAGAGGTTGGCTACTCGGAAGCGTTAAATCGTGGGGCATTTCGGGTCGATGTTCATACCTCGAAATAATTTTAGGAAGGCCTATGCATAAATGCTTTATTTTGAATGTAAGTTTATTTGCCGACAGATGAATACTCGGATGGACAGGTCTGCCTTACGCCCGAAATCAGATAGCGACAGATCGTGAAACCTTAGCTTAAGCGGAGGGGTGCACATCTGGAAGGTACGCTATGTCATGGTTGTCAAGCTTAGACTGTTTAACGGCCGATCCACATGGTTCCATCGGGCTTTATTTCCAAACTTTAACGCAGGCAACCTTATACTCTAGTCAAATTGACCTCACGATCCTGGGGTGTGGGCTGGTATGTGGCAAGATAAGTGATTGCGTCATGTATTGCGGACTGCACCCCGCAAGACCCCGATTTCCGTCCCAGGATTGCGTTGCGGGGGATTCCACATCCTAGACGGCCTAAAAAAAGACCATGATCTACGAACGAAGTTGATGTCCTGTTAAACCCCAACCCATAATTTTGTTTGGATGGTAGTTTTATGGTGCCTCTCGTCATTTTGGTACCTAGTCCCCGAATAGGCGTGGGGCGTCGTCGCTCACTTCTTTTTAGGTCCCCGAATAGATATGGCGTGCACTTCTTTACGCGTCATCGAAAAGATTTGATAGGTACCTTGACAGCACAGCAGCATTTGTCTGAGAACGGATCCGGAATGCTTTCAGATAGCACACTACAATAAGACAACAAGGTATCAGCCTTAGAATGTGCTGCCGAACTCAAATGGATGTATCAGAACGACCGATCGTTCGGAATCTGTTGATTACGAACTTTAACGTTATAGAGAGCTCGAATGACAGAAGAAAATTGTTGTTCTAGAGCTTGAGAACTCGGTAAAGGCGTGGGGTGCGGGGTCGAGGGGCTTACATGCGATTTCGATTGACTGCTGCTGTAGTGAGGTGAGACCACGAAGCATACCAAGAAGACATCTATAAGCTGAGCTGAGGGAAGTACCTCAGTATATCTACCTGTCTTTTTGTACTGCGACCTCTATGGTCCTCTCCATGATTCGTTAACTGTCTTGCGTTACAACCTGTACGACAATTGCAACTGCAGCTGCAACACAAAATGGCGCTAAGTAAGCCCCAAAAAGCAAATACGCACAGCCCAGGAATGCCAATGTTCCATATCCCGTGTTATCGGATTCCTTTTCGGTTGCACACCCAATGATGGTCATCGATCACCTTGAAGTGGAGGGGAAGGAGGACAACGGGGCTGAACGTGTCCATCGGTCAATTGAAGGCTCCCGCCCACCTTGTTACATTCCTCGACTTCGCATCTTCACATCGGCCTTCCCCTCACTGGCCTTATTCTTCTCTACTTTAGCCCTCACTCGCTCCAAGGACAAAATACCCGTTTGCTTATAACACGTATGCTATCGTAAGGCCTAGCTAGGTAGCTGACAGCCGCCCTAAGATCATCGCACCGGGGATCCGAAAGTAAGTTGCGCATTCGACCTTTTGTGCGATTGTTAACGAGATGTGCGCAATATTACAGCCGCTACCTCCTACTCCGACAGATCGGGAGAGACGGTTCACGCAACACGTAGTCACTGTGTTTCCCACGGACAGACGGCATCAGAAACGACTTCCATTGATGCGAGGACCTTATCCGAGAAATAACCCGCCGTCGCCACTACCGTCGCCCCCACGAAGCTACATTCCGATTAACCTACAATAGTGGGTATTTGGTTAGATCCATTGCTCCGCTATGAGGTTCGGAGCTAGCCCATTGCTGGTGTTGCTCTTATCCCAGGCTTCGATGGTTCAGTTTGCGAGTTCATCGCGGATACGAGGTAAACGATTATTAGACCTCGCCGATGCTCATCAACTGTATGGACGACAACAAGAGACGACTAGTTTGATTGTCGTAACCGATGAAACAACTCGAACCGCGGATGGAGGGACGACGGTTATCACTCGGACGAAAACAGCGGCAACTACCACAGTTACTAGTACGCCGGTAGGTGATTACTATTGTTAGGCGAGGACGAGTGGATACTGATGAACCGTGTTTCTGTGATTATAGACCCCTTCTATACAGGTTAGTCCCTTGCTTTAAAACGGCTGAAAGATTTCTAACGTTGTATTAGAGTCCCCCATTTATAGCACCAGTGAGTAGTACTTTAATTTATGTTGGGGTACTGTTTCTTTACTGTCGTTGACACTTCCATCTGTTTTTTTTATTATGTCTACCTCTCCGGATCCAGGCAATGAAAGAGATGACTGACCATTCAAGACCCAGACTCCTACAGTGTCCGCACCACTTCCGACTGCAACATGTCCACAAGGCTATGTCAGCTGTGTTGCGCAATATGCTGGCAAGTGTCTACATTAATGAGAGACCCCAGCGATTCGCTAACTTTCCAAAGGTGGATGTTGTCCCAATCTGGATAACAACGGAAACAGGGAGAACAAATCATTTTCCAACGTCAAAATCGCTGCCGTCGCCGGGGGAACGTGTGGCGGTGCTATTATAATCGCGCTAGCGGTCTGGTTTACATACCGGAAGGTAAAGAGTCGAGGAAACACAGCTTGGGGCCACGAAGCAGTAGCGGCGCCGACTGGCCGTGCATTTCATCCCTTTGCACCGCCTCAGAGAATACAGAGGAATTCTACACCAAGGTTTTATGGTGTGAATGTGGCTACAGCCCCACAACCCCAAGAACATATCGGTGTTTACGGGCAACCACACGGAAGGCATGGGCCGATGGATGAAGTGCGACCGGTGTACTATCCTGCCGGAAGCCCGAAGTCAAAGTATGCTTCAGTGCCGCTGGATTCCCCCCCGGCTGATGCTACATATTTCGGGAAGGAAATGACTAGTCCTACGGCCGAGCTACCAACAGATACCAGCGAAGGTATGGGTCACCGGGAAATAGTCCACGAGGTTGATGGCGAGGAGGTGCAGCGGGGGAGGCGATGGAGTAGCAGCTGGGGAAAATTTAAAATGAAACGCGGCAGTGGAGGAAGTGGTGGCTCGAATTTCTAATTTATTTACATCTGGAGGGCTTTGGGGCTTTGGCTGATTTAGGGCATACGATGTGATATGATGACACGGGGCTAGGTTATGTTTATGTTGTGATGAGTCCTTTTTCGTTCCTTTGTACTAATAACGGTCGTTTACGGGGTGCATAGCGTGGGTTTTTCCCTCTCTTTTATGTTTTACATATCAGGGATTGACTTCTTTTCTTTTCCTTCTTTCGGGCGGGGGAGTTTCGTTCTGCGCTTCACATCTTGCAATCGTTTGGCGTATGGGCGAAAAGTTCTTTTCTTGTTCGATTCTAGTTCGATACCCGTTCTTTCGCTGCCGCTTAGGTTGGGCTGTGGTTGAATGTGGATACATCTACCTGCTTTTAGGTACTTGGTTTGGATTTCTGGCCGGAGAGGAATGAGGTTTTTTGTTTATACTTTCGCTTCTTGTTATTATGGCGTAAGGCTTTTGTTTTTTTTTTACCTTTCTCTAGGCACTACTGACGGAATTTACATGACAATTGCTGTCGTTTGTCGTCATCATGCAATTTTAGCCCTACGCTGTTCTCTTCTCTTAATTAGAAACTCCTAGTTACAGAGGTCGGGGGAGGGTGCTTTCATTACTCGCAGGTGCAGAGGTGTGGTGGTGTCTGCGGATATTGTTGTGGATGTCAACAGGTTGATATGCCATGACCTGAATCTTTGATGCATTCTACCAGTAGTGATTTGGAATATCATACCCATATGGGGTGGTGTTGTTGCAGGATCGTTAGTCAGTAGCTTCAGAGTTGTTAATAGTGCCTCACGATGGCTTGAAAGATTATCAACCGGCCCGTTACTTCTGTCTTCGCGTAGTACCTACCTGGGCGATAGAGCTTACCAGTTCGCAACACAACTGGCTAGTGGCTGCTATGGCAGACTGGTCTCCAAAGTCAACTTTCGGGAAGCAACCAGCAAAGCTGATTTGTTCCCAGATCAGTCAAAATATCTACAGACCTTTGGAACCTACCCTCGGCAAATACTCAGCTGTGAATACGCCGGTGATTGTGCTTGCCACGCCACCTCGTTTATATTCCCTCGTAATATAATGTACAAAGTTATATAGTACAGTACCTATATCTAAAGCAGATATCTATCACTAAATATGCACAAATGAACGACCCAAACGCCAACCAAGCACAACGCCGTCTCAATATAATCCAAGTCTACCCACCAATTCCAATTCCTGCCACAACGACCACTTCATTAACGACCATTCTTAAACCCCCTCAACCCTCCCACCCAGTACATTCACAACCCCCGTCAACATCGGCGTCGCACCAAACTCCAGTCTTACCCTTTCCCTGCCACCTCCCCCACCCACAAAGAACCCCTCCTCCCCCCTCACCCCTCCAAGATTCACCAGGCCAATCCCTTTACCCCCACGATCCGCCTCCCTCACGAGCCGCCACGCAGAATACGTAGCTAAGCTAGTTCCCACAACCAATACCGCCGCCGCCTCCTCCACCAACTCCTCAGCGCGCGCCTTCACGTGTGCCGCCACACTCTCCCCAAAGAAAGTAACACAAGGCTTTAACACGCCCTTCAGCTGCTCCTCGCCTGTGTGTGGCGGCCGAAACCCGCCCTCGCTATCCACAACCCCCGGATGCCGCTGCATACACTTCGGACACGGCGGATACTGAAACTGTGCATACTCCACGCCAGGCACATCAACATCTCCATCCGGATTCGTCCTAACCTCTACGCGCCCTTGTTTCATCAGCCGCACCCACTCCGGATTCAACCCCGCCAACAGCCGCTGAAACTCTGTTCTTGACAACTTATGTCCACAGCCCAAACATACGATCTCTCTCAGCGTGCCATGCAACTCAACAACCTCCATCCCCTCTCCAGGCCGGTGTAGGGAATCAACATTCTGCGTCACCACAGCACTGAGCAATCCCAGACGCCACAGCTCGCGCACAGCCAAGTGCGCGGTATTCTGTCGCGCGTTCTCCATCTCCGGCCACCCCAGGAAGCTACGCGCCCAGTACCGCTGCCGCGCTGCATGGTGCGCCGTGAACTCGTGAAAGAAGATGGGGCGGTAGGAGCGGTTGAGACGGTAGGTTCCCGCTTCACCGCGGTAGTCGGCCAGTCCAGAGTCTACTGAGATCCCCGCGCCGGTCAGGATCAGTGTCTTCCCGGAACTGCGGTGCGCAGGGTGTGTGAGGAAGTTTGTGAGTGCGCTGATGGCGGCTGGGAGCGTGTGGGCTGTTGCGGGGTAGATTGTGGGCGGCGGGAATGGCGTCGTGAAGGGAATTCGGGGGAGGACCATCGCAGTACGGCCGAATTGGAGGCGGGAGAATGTAGATGGGTTGGAGGCGAGGAATAAACTTCAGAGAATGGGGTCATCAAGGCTTCGCGGTTTGGCGGCCGCGGGGTTTTTTGAATATTGGCTCTACTAAATCTCGCGGATATTTCTTCTTGCTGTAATTAGTTAAATTAGTAGCGTACTTAGAATTAAGAATCCGCGGCCGTCAAACCGCGGAGCCTTGATGATCCCTAACTGACAGTTTACCTGCAGGATGTCGCGTGCTGTTGACGATCTTCTAACCGTATTCGGCCACATACTTTTGTAGCGAGGGCTGAAACCCCTGGCTCCCCATGGAAATTGTGTTTGCTGTGGGACTGCTACTCGCTATTTGTGCGTTGACAATTTCAGCTCACCAGCCCTAGTGCCAACCGCCATCACGCTGCCATCATCTAGACGAATTAACCCCGATTCCCGACGACCGACGACTCCCAACGACCGAAGACCAGAGAACGACATAATGACACGGTTGAACAACGGTGTGTTATTACCCCTCGCTCTTCTACCTTTCATCTGCTTTTTTTTAGGTGGAGATGGAGGTGGTGGTTGTATTGCAAGTGTATGTGCAATGCAACATCTCTAAAGGAAGGAAGAAGGAACTAGAGAGAGGAGAGAACAAGATGGATGGATGGAATCGCGATTGCGATCAGTGGAACAACTTTCTAAGGCCGGTATACTGAAGGGATATGCGTCTATAGGAATCCCCGCCTCGCGCAGAAAGTCGCGGAAGGCCCACTTCCAGGCCCCGTCTTCGGTCCGCAGAACTATCATGTCTGCTCCATTGTCTAAGGAGTTGCGCGAAAAGCATGGGGTACATAATCCCTTCACCCTACAACAATAATTATGCAGCTTCACCGTCCCTAACGAATCGTTTCTGCTCGCTGCATATAGGTCCGCTCCATCCCCATCCGTAAGGACGACGAAGTCGTCATTACTCGGGGCTCCCTGAAGGGCCGTGAGGGAAAGATCACATCCGTTTACCGTCTCAAATACGTTATCCACGTCGAGCGTGTCACCCGCGAAAAGGTTAACGGCCAGTCGGTTCCCATTGGCATCTCCCCATCCAAGGTCGTGATTACGAAGTTGAAGCTCGACAAAGACCGCGAGGCCATACTGGATCGTAAGGGTAGTAAGGGAACTAGCTCCGAGTAAGGACGGGCCATGTCATACGAAAGAGCACAATATTACAACGCAAATTCTTTTTCGAAACATCGGTTGACGAAATTTTCGGGTTCTGTTTTCTTCCCTTTAATGGTGTACTATTCAGCAAAAAAGTAATTTGCTTCAGCGTTTTTCATTCTCTAGTTACACCAACGTCTCCCGAATTTCGGAATTGTTAAATCATGGGTTGGTTTGCTTGGTTAAAGTACCTTGCTTTACCGCACTGGGTGTTTGGGGTTCTGAATGTCAAGTTTGGTCTCTGGGGTTTCTACTGTTTGCATGTGACATGTGGGCTAAGTATCTGCCATTGCATACTTGTATTTCGTGCTAGCTAGAGGTGATGTCGTTACTTGGTGTCGTCACATTGCAATTGCGTGTGTAACCAAAACCGCGGCGAGGACCGAGTGATTGAGAAAAGCTCCGTGGATGATACAAACGTAAGAGTGCAAATTCCATGCAGCTAAAACAAAAGTGAAGAAGATAAACTCTACTAGAAACGAAATATTAAGCAGAAAGTATAACCCCCGCATTCATGTCCCCAATTGTAAACACTTTCCCAACGTTAACCTGTAGCTTTCACAATTCGGCAATCGACGACTCGGCAATTGGGCAATGCTCCCATATCACTATCAGCTTGACACTTCCTGCTCGGATATTCTAGTGATCTGCCATGATCTTTACATCACAGCCATCTCACCATCTTCTCCCCTCATCCTCATCCTCTAGTATAACCGCACCCTGCGCGAAATTACACAGTATGTCCGTCGTTTCTTCTAGTTGTTGTTTATTCATACTGTATGCACTCTAATTAGAGTATGACAGAGCCCCATATCCCCTCCGCCTCCGGGCAAGCCGGTTAAATGGCAGAGTTCCCCACCCACTACCCTTTGTCCCCTTCACACCGGGGGGCTGGCACTATGATTCGAACCCATAGCATTGGGACCGTATACCCCCGCCTATACTTTCAGGAGCGATACCACTGCGCCACGGGGCCAGCCCCTCGTTTCTTCTAGTAGCAGGCGGTGTAGTACCAAGTACTACACACAGTCTTCCCGTCTCGCTCCCAGCATCTCACCTCAGCCTCTAGCAAGCCTTCTCCGTTCGACTTTCTTTACCCGCTCCGGCAAGCACCAACGGCGACGAGGGGAGAGTATGGGGGTGGGAATTAAGATCTAGAGCTCGAGGAGTTCGGACAGGGAGAGGGTTCATTACCAGTCTTACCTCCCCACTTGAACGCCCAGCTGACGTGCGGCAGAGCTCTAGGATTCGTTTCTAGTTTTAAATTCTCCCACTTAAACGCTCAATTGACTACGACAAGCTCTAGACTTCGGTTCTCAATCGATTGCCCTTCGGTTAAAGAAAGTTGACTTATTCACGAAGCTGTTCATTCACCAGTTCAGTCGGAACACACCCATCCGGCGGTCCTCAACTCCTTCGCTCCATCACCATCCACCTCAAGTCTTCCTCGCCCCCTCGCCAGCGGCCAGAGAAGCAATGAAAACATGATTGCATCAGCTGGAGGCAGTGCTATACCAACGACACTAAGTCCTTACCAGTCCATAAGTGAACATGGCAAGGACCAGTAAAGAAAAAATTCGAGCCCTTTCGAGCTACCTCTCGCGGGGGTTTTTTTGTGATTGTGAGCAATCAGTGCACCTACCTAGTTACATAAAAGATCATCAGTGTGGCCTCCTTGGTATCTCTGCCTTGCACTCCCGTAATCTACCTAAACTGTCCTGCCCTCCTTCGCCAACTTCTTCTTGTACTTCGTCACCTCCCAATCCATAACCTTCCCAACAATAGTCCAAACCACAAGCAGCACCCACCCAAACAACGTATCCAGGAGCACATTCCCCTTTGGCGAACCCCCCCACGCGCTTCCCTTGATAGCGCTGCCCATCAGCGTCGTAGTCACCAGCGTCTGTCCCTTTTCCAACTTCCTAAGACAAATCTCCGCCACCTGTTCTGGGGTTTGCCCCTCATCCGCACCCTCTAAAATCTTTGTCAGCTCCGGCTTCGTCTTTTGCTCCTCCTCGAAGCCGGGCGTGTAGATTGTTGCCGGGAAACACGCATGCACGTCAATGTCGTACAGTAAACACTCCTGCCTCAATCCATCCGCCAGCGATCTAACTGCAGCTTTGGCGGGCGAGTATGCATTATAACCGGCGATTGGGTAGAACGCGAGCACAGAGGAAGTAAATATGATGTGGCGTTTCTCTCCGCTGGTGGCGGGGGATGCATTCATGAAGCGGATTGAGGCGTGAGCGGTGTGCAGCGCCGTGAAATAGTTCATCTGCATTTCCCGTTCCAACTCCGCGCTGCTGTAGTCCTTAAAGTATCCTGGTAACGTACCGCCAGCACACTGCCAGACAATATCAGGGACTCCGAGGGCGGTTTTGATTTCCTCGAATGCACGGTCGGTTTCCGCTCCGCTAGTAAGATCTGCGGAGACGGCAAGGAACTTTTGGGAGGGGTTGAGTGCTGCGGCCTAGTCGTTGTGTCAGTGTGCATTCGGCGGTAGCAGGGAGTGAAAATACCTGGATCTCTTCAAGCGCTGTGTCGAGTTTTTCCTGATTCCTAGCGACAATGACAACAGAAGCACCTTTCTTTGCGAGCACAATTGCAACGCTCTTTCCCATGCCCTGTGATCCACCTGTGACAACGACCAGCTTCTGCTATTAGCCCCGGTAGATACAGCGGGAGGAGAGGTCACATACGCGGCCGGCGACTGGCATCTGGTTTTTGCGGAAAAGGGACATGATGGTGGAGAGTGTGGACAGTGAAATGGAGATTGCGAGGATGGAGCTGAGGGCTGAGGTGACGGGGTGTGCAGTGAGGTAGGACGTGAGGGTAGGCATGTTAGAGAGCTGTGATTGGGGACGTGTCAGGAAGGAGCTACACGCGTCGACGGCAGCTGTTAGAAACCCTAATCCTGCAATGTTGGACGTCCTGTACTTGCAACTGTAATCAAGCCGAGCATGTGCACCGAGACCATATCTGCTTGAGGCTTTATCAATTACAACTGTTCAGCCTTTGTCTACCTAGGTGCTCGGCTTCAGGACTGGTTCAACCGTTCAACAAATAAAGTAGAGCCCGAGCCACACCGTAAAATCTACTCGTCTAGGTTTCAAGTTCCACTCCTTCGGAGAATAAGAGACGTGTGCTTTTTGGACGACATATCCTACTAACCCCTAGGTTCGATGAGTTGCTGCCGCGAGTTGTAGAACGAGATATTCTAGTGCAGCACGGAATTTGTCCCTCATTATTTGTTCGTATGACTCAGTTGTCGATGGGCGAGGAAACTGTAAAATGATACTTGTCGTTCTCAGCCCCATGCACTAATGCATTTTAGCATGAGTTGTTTGTGTAAGAAGTTTTTCGGATGACGTGAAGACGAAATCATTTTATATTGTGATGGAGTATTGGAGTTCGGCGACTTAGAATGCTATATTAAGATCAGATAGATTGAAGGCGATATAAGAGTAGTTGGGAGACAGCTACTCCAGAGTTTGGTGGCCATGCATAGAGAAGGGATCATCCACCGTGATCTGAAGTCCGGAGTTTATTACTCTTTCCTGGGTCCGAGTTAGACTGAACTTATAGAAGGCCTCTTGCAGCCGGATGCAATGCATCAGGTTCGAAACCTGTGGTCGCCCCTTTTTGCTATTTATTTGCGTGTACTCAGCATGTAGAAAGACTACACCCAAGCTAAGCTTATGTAGCGGGCATTCACAACAGTATTAGCCTGCATTATGGTGGCTATCGTCATTGAATTGACAAGGAGCTCTTCCGGCGAGCATGGTGTTAGAAACAACAGGCAGGTTCGAAACCTGCAGTGCTGTAAAGGCTACGAAAATCCAATAGAGACTAATAGTACAGCCAGCTCGAGGAACGACGGCAGTAAAGTCAGTGAAGCTAACCAGTATACGCCTAACCTCAGCATCGACAACAACGACGACGAAGAGCGAACCTTCAAAGTTATCTCTACTGCCAAGGCCCTCCCAGTTGACATTGTGAACCTCCGCCATCACATTATCACTGAAATCAAGCAGCAGATGATTGTGCATCCCCTATCCATACCCCCAGAATACCTAACTAACTGCCTGACATAGCTAATCCCCGAGTGTCAATGGAAACGCCTATTTTTTGGTCAAAGAAAATCTCGAGTCTCCGGCTCTTATGGCGGCCTTGTGCTCTTTATTGGACGAGGAGGATGTCACTGTCCCTCTCAACCGGAGGTATGAGTCACTGTCCCTGGCTGCATTTGTGCTAAAATTATCAGTTACTTGTGCATATATTTCTTAGAAGATGTCCTTGAAGCGAAGGAGCTTGTGGTGCAGCTCGTTAACTGCAGACTGTACATGATGGAAGACCTTGTCAACGTCAGTTGGAATCCGAAAGCGCTGGAGTACTCTGTTGATGGGTTTTATGGAGTTCCGCAGAAAGGCGAGATGAGCCTTTAATTTGGCCCTCCTAAATGGGTGCATTCTGTTGTTAGACACCTGCACGATCTGTACTTTGGTATCATTTTCTTGTCGAGCTTCTGAAGTCACACATGTCCAATGTTACTGTTAATTGGTATTCTTTGGTCTACAAGAGATGGACCGGTTTTTCTTCGAGCAAAAGAAATACCTGTAGATGATCCCAGAAGGAAACGATAACTTGGGTTTAGAAAGCAGACACCCACAGATGGAAGGAGTATGAAGGTCTATGGGGGTCATCAGAGTTGACATGACAAACCCAAGGAAAGCGAGTGATTAAAAGGACAAACTGTGGAAATGGACACTTCCACTTTGACAGAGCTAGTACGAAAGAGTCGGACGTATATCTGCCCACAGAAAACAGCGGCAGGAAGAGCTTTGTCGCAAAGTTCTCATCTAGTGGGTGTTTATCAAAAATCTGCACTTCCCGTTAGCGTTTTATACCGGTGGAGGATTTAGTGCGAGTTTTGAACGTGGTTAACTTCACACGAATATATGTATCCATAGAATTAGGAAAATGGGTGCACTGAAGTGGTTTTCAAATTTGCTTCCCTTAAAACAGCTTCCCCTCTGATTCCCCTGCACTCCCAATTTCGTCTTCCACATCCAAGCACAATCGGGGAAGCCTGTATACTATCTAATTTTGCGGTATACTAGGTTCTCCCTATTGCGAGTAACGTTTTCACGTGGGTGAGCGCTGCAGTAATAGCTCCAAGAGTGCATTTAACATCACCAACCTCACGGTACACATCACTAAAACCCCGTGGACAGTTGATTCAGTGGCTCTATTACCGTCCTACCGATTAGTGGTAACTAACATCGATGCTAGTGCGGACCACACTTTCGTGAAACTTTAGACATCATTGGTTTTGGAAACGAACTTTCTACTCAAGTACTATCATGATGGTTTTGTTAGTCGGACTAGTGACAGCATTAATATTATGAAATAACGTACGAAATTCTCTCTGTGTTCTTCTAGTTGATCGTCCCGCATTAAGGCTCCTCACGACTACTGTTTTACCAACTCGTTACAGTCGTTTCCGAACCGGATTGTTGCGCTATCCATGCCGGCAAAACGATCCCATAGACCGACTCTCCGCTGGGGAGTTTGTATGTCGTTACAAAGGCTTCAACACTTTAGGAATTGAGAAGGTTAGATTTTTAAAACATCTCAGACCGAGTGTCGTAAGGACCCCTATTTGCTTCAAAGTAAGTGTAAGTCCCAAGTAGCAGATTCAAACGGAGCATACAAGCTATAGGCTGACAATGCATTTTCAACAGATCGAATGGTAGTAGTTATGTAGTGGTGTTGGTTGCGTCGTGAAAGAGAGCGAGTCCGTTGCAACTTATGTTTGGTGTATGTACGGAAGAAACAGACATAAACCGAGGCTTCTGTCCGACCCGCAAACTTTCTCATTCAGCGGGTGTTTATCAGGAACCGCCTGCATCTGCACTTTACATATCTATCACCAATCACAGAGTGTCACCCATGTAGTCCCAAATACCCAGATTCATAAACATGTCTCGTGGTCTTTCGCACCTCCTTAGCCCCAAGATACCGTGCAGTCTGGCCGTATCCAGTTTATTTATGGCGTCGTAGGGTGACATATGCACCTCCGATGGCGGCCCTTTATTCGCCCTAAAGCTGTGAGGCTGCATAGAAACCAGCACGAGAGAGTGGACAGCGGATATGGCGTCCTGAAGCACTACAAAGAAATCGGATATTATCAGGCCCGCCCCCATAGCGAACATTGCCAGGAATTCGTACCTTAACTATTCGTCAAACCCACGGGATAATCAGGACTTCCATGCGGATCGTACACCTCAGGTACCCGTTCCAATATACATGTTGTCATTGAAACAACTAACCCTCTCATCCCCCCGAGCCATCACTTTTGTGTTAGCTGTCCGCCTACCAGTGGCGGAGGCATATATTAAGTGAGAACCGGGGCCGGCGTGCGGGACACGCTCTCAAACCCCGGGACCGGCGGTGGCCATATTATCCAGCTAAACCCGCAGCGCTGCATGACGCATCCAAGCCAGAGCCTATTCGTCCATTCCAGCAGACTTCTGACTCCCTACTCATGCAAGCTTAACGAACAACCGACAGTCAGGCGCCCGCCAGCTGCGCGAAACTACAAAAATCCATACGGGCTTACAAGTCCCGGGGTCTACATCACTAATTCCCCCCAATTCAGCCAGCCAAGTATTTTTTTTTGAATTTCTGCGTGGACCCGTTGTCTCTGCATGCAGGGCCCTGTTGTAACGCAGACACACTAGCGGGGGAGGGGAGAGACCTAAGCCTCGACTGAGCTGTCCTGTTCTAGGTCCGTGCACAACCATCACAATGATCCACGGCATCTGTCAGTGCTACCTACGTACAGCATCTGCTGCCACACGTCTTTTATGTGGGGTGCGGGGTGGTGGGCAACGTTAAACTAGGACAAGATAAGCCCATGGAGCTTGAAATTCGTACTCCTTTGAGAAAAACCTCCAGTAGTTTTTATGCACATGCCACTCCATATCGAGGGTCGAAGCTGCACAACTTCATCCAGTGGGAGCGGGGAGGCGAGAGTTGATATATGTAGGTATCGGAGAGAAGTAGTGTTCGCAGCTAGGCCCACCCGCTTCGCGCCCTCCCCCGCTTCGCCCCCCTCCCCCGCCTCGGCTTTCTGCAGGTACGTACCCTAGTCACAGCGGCCAGGCCCAGGAAATGCCCAGACCGCCATGCCCGGGAGAAGGAAGCCTGCAGATACGTCGCAGACGGTAGATACATAGATGGGCATGGATAGCTGCAGGCGCTGGGCGGTATCTATATTAACCTGCAGATATGTTCAGCTAACCTGTCGCCACTTTCCACGACATTGTTGAAGCCCTGGTGAAACCTCTGTATATAGAGCCCCAGAAAGCGGGTAATCCGATTACCTGGAGGCCAGCAGACATTCCTATACCCTGACATTAGAAGCCCCCCGGCCCGGATTTATGAATCCGAAAAGCTCACCGGCATGTCAGAAAACCGCTTAGAGTATGTGAACACTGATCGGAAGATGTCGCACTATCGCTTGTAGTATTAGACCGCCGTGTGAGTGATGAGTGAAATGGGGTTTGCTGTCGGCAAAGATAAGACCGATGTTCCATCCATCTCACGACCTTTGAGTGGCATGATTTGCCACACTCATTCGCCCAGCCTGCAACCTGCGATGGCTGAGAATGAGTGCGGGCAACGCCTTGAGAAATGGGGCTGGGGTATTGATATATCGGCGAGAATAAACCCGACCCCAGGGTCTTTGAAGTGGCATGATTCGCCACGCTGTATCGCCCAACATGCAACCTGCGATGGAGTTGATAGGTTAACGGACAATGCCTTGTTGTATAGGGCAAGCTCGTGTTTGTACTCCGTAAACAATTGGCTTGAACAGATACGAGGTCGAAACAAAACACGACCGTTTTAATGAGCCATCATCTAAGTAGATAGATGAGTACATACTTGGTATAGAACCGCTCGATCTAGTACGTCCGAGACCAATAAGTTTCAGCGCTGTCCTTTATGGGTATCAGCGACGTCTGATCCGCGCCGACCAGAGCTATATGTGCGGCATGCACTGCAAGCATTAATTGGCGCGCCAATCTTACGCGTGCGCATCCCACATTCAATGCGGTCGAGTGATTGGGCATGCGTATATTTTGCACTGCCGCTCACCAGGGGGGTACTTCAAGATAAGAAAGTGCGCCTTCTGCAAAAAACAATCCGAAGAGACAAGTCGTGGCAAATGTTAGATACTGCAAATGCAGCTTATTCTCGTCTCTATGCTGCACAACGATCCACTCGGAGCTGGGGGGTAGAATAGTTCGACGTCGGCATCACATACCGGGTATATACGTATGTAACAAGGCTCCTTGCTGAAGTGTACGTCCCCTCACGTCTTACTAAATCACTATCGGCTCCAACGACGACGACGACATGCCTTCAGCTTCTCGCAATAATCAATCATATCAAAAGGCCAAGATCTCTCCATTCTGATCCCAACAGGTATTATGAAAAAAAAGATTATGGTTCAGTAAACAGATAGATGTTTCAGCAGACAATTTGATCTCCCCCTCCCATTAATATTTGCAAAGTTGAGCCCCCATTACGAAATCGCCAAAGGCCGGTCTTTTCTACAACACTAGATGCATACATATACACCCAGTACGCCCTTCGTCTTCACCATGTCGGCAGACGTCTCTCCACCCCATGTGCTGATATGGATGATACCTGATAGGATACATCCGTATACTTCCCCGTTTTCCCCCGAAATTCACTTCGGGTGAATCCGCACCCCTCCTCCTTCTCCTGCACAATTTCCCCGGGCATACGATCCCATCCAGTTAAGTTAGGCAGACGTTAGGATCCAGTGCCTTTAGAGCGATTCCCTGCCACAGTTCGATGGTAGCACGAACCTGGAATTGATTTTCTCAGATCTTGTAACAAACTTCAGATCTCAACCTCTCCACCTAAACCTACGTCCATGGGCCTTACCCACTCAATTCCATTCAGCAATGCAGGGACGCGGCAGATTGCATCACAATTCTAATCCAGCACGCAAACAAAACGATCTTGAAACCTGAATTTCTCGAAACTTCACGCTCGACGAGATCATGATGATAGCAGCGTCATGTTTTTGCACCCATGGTTATTATGATAACCCAGTTAATTTATTTATCCTCGGGACTGCGAGGGGGACAGGAGGGAGTTGCCCTTCAATATTTTACCTGGACACGTTAAAAGAATAATATAAGGGAAATATACCGCGAGAACGGAGGGGTTTGTTTCCTTTAGCCGTTATTCACAACGTTGATTGAATAATGACGACAGACTACGAAGCCGTCTATCTACCGGTACATACCCATTGACGAGGAAACACCAGATAGGCGATTTGCTCGATGAGTTACAGGTAAAGTGAGACTGTCCATTCATTGAAATGGCCAAAGAAAATCCGCAGAGTAAACCACGATAAGGCTGCAGTAGTACGTACTGTACATACAATCAGGCTCTCATATCGTATAAGCTTACATCTAGGTATGTACCAGTACTGGGAAAAACAGATCGATCGATCCTAACAAAAGCAAAATTATTTTTTCCATTCCATTCCAATTCCCAATCCCATTCCTAATTCCTTTCCTAATTCCATTCGCTTTTTGAACTCCTCCATCAACCCATCGTCTTCACGCAAAATAATACACAAATACCACACCCGCAGCACCACAGCCTCCTAGCCAAACCGTAATAAAACAACAAACATCAACACAAGGCAATGATAGAAGAATCGAACAACCATAAAAGTACGCATGAAAAGTACGATGCATATATCGAAAAGAGAGCCGTAACCAACGCATGCAGAAGTGAACAAACGTTAATACCTCCGGATATGAAAAGAAAAGAAGCGATGAAAAGCAAATGAACCAAACCAAACTCCAACCCTAGATGTAAAAGTAAAAAATAAGAGAATTAACGTTGACGAAAAGCTAAACAATGATATACACCAGACGTTAGAAAGCAGTCTGCAACAACGTAAAAATCTCACCAACGCCATAGACTTGTCTTCAAATACACAAGCGTATAACCACTGTCCATCTAACATCCTTCTCCTACACACACTACCGTGACCCCACGAACGCACTGTTTCCCTGATAAGCCCTTGACGGAGATGAAGGAGAAACTTTTCTTGTGGAAGCTAACGACAGACCCTCCTCACTCAGTACACTCAGCCACCCACTTCCCACTTCGTTCTTAAGAGCCTCGACTTTACGCCGATACTCATCACCTCGAACTGACCAGTCCACATTGTCATTCGGTAGGGAAGGGGGCGGAGAGGATTCCGCGCCAGAAGATGCTTCTTCTTGTGAGCTCACCTCAATTTCGACAAGGTGTTGTTCCTGAATGTTTGGTACTGGCTGTGCTCGATGAGGGTTGGTATTCGATCGCACCAATGTGCGTACCGAGCTATTATCCCTGTCACCGTTCGGCAGGTTACTGTCATCGCGACTGAGTTCCACAACTCTCCGCCGGCCACTCTTTCTTTTTGCCCTTGCGACTTCCATAGTGGAAGCCGACTTCTTTTCCTCCTCAGTTCTATCCTTTTTCTTCGAATCTAGGGAAGCAATTTGGTGCACAGTGACAGGCTGTTGCTTCGATACTTTAACCACCGGAACATTCGGTGCCTCCCCAACTCTCTCTACCAAGCTCCTCTTCTCCATCATACCAGGTCCCTGAGAATCGAGCAATATATCATCTGTATAACCTGGCGTGCTCCTAAACAAATTGAAAATCGTAATCCTGTAACTCGACGAATGAGTCTTCGTAAAGGGGTTTTCATCCACCCATACAGCCATGAAGTTGGGTGCGCTGGTTAAGCGCGCAAGTTCGGTGGGATCAGAGAGTTTGTTTTGTCGAAGATCGAGTCGTTCTAAGGTAAGAGCACGTTCAATGCCTGCGATCGAGGCGAGCCGATTTCCTCGAAGATTGAGAGATGTGATGGCAGGCAAGGGACTTCGGGTTAGTGAATGCAGAGAATCTATCATATTACCAGACAAGTTTAAGGCCCGCAGGTTGGTCAATATAGAGAGGCAGTCTGGAATTGAGCTGAAGAGGTTGTTGGATAGATCAAGCGACGTCAGTGAACCTGAAAGCGGGACCAACGCAGCAGTCGTAATGGAATGAAGTCCATTGTCTGACAAAGACAAGTGCCTCAGAAATCTCCACTTTGATGGGGGTAAAGTAAGAGGATTAGGGGGTAAAATTGTCGATGCGGCCGAAGAGTGGCTGCTGCCAGATCCAGATCTTCGCATCCGATGAGATGTGGTGCGAGAAACTGCTGCAGACGATTTTGACGGTGAACTGCTTCTTGGACGATGTGTTGAGCTCGAGCGTGACGATTCTGAAGGTCCTCGAGACATGGGGTGGTAATGAATCGGAGCACTTTGACTGTGGGCTCCCAGCTGCGCTACGGATTGAGACGAAGGCGACGGTGGCCCAGATGAGCCATTAACATCTGTGGTCGAATGTTCCGGAGTGGACGGCGGGTACGAGATAATGGGCGACGAGATAATAGGCGACGTCTGGGTCTTTGCCGACCTTCTCCGCCGGCGATCCATGTCGTCAAGGACAATCGAGATCAGTAACTCAGCCGGGTCTTCTATACCTGCCCTCTTAACTATCAGGCTTCGGAGCTGCTCTGCCATTCGATCCCAGCCAAAAAATTGCCTAACATCGATGTCGCAGATTTCCAGTACACTAACATTTTTGAATGCAAGGAGTGGTACTGCAGTATCGAAGGGAAACTCTTCAAATCCTTCAACAAGTCGTGCTTTTCGATCCGGTGCTAATCTAAGACAAGGGATTTTTGTGAATGCTGAGTACAAGTACTTCAGATCTGCTTCTAGCGCCGCCTTGGCCTTCTCGTTTCGGCTTGCAATGGAGCCTCCGAAACCGAAGTTCGACCAAAGGCTCGACATGCCGGACATGACGCTCCTGACGCTGGAGACTGAGTGCATGGATAAACTGTCAGAAGACCGGTTTCTTCGCGCCGACGAGTTCCTGAGAAACGATACATAATTTGCAGGCGATGCTTCGGCATGAATATTTTCTAGCCGTACTCCCATGGGCCCAACTTGGATGTTGAGCTCTTCAAAGCGGGTCAGCAGATAGTAGAGGTGATGGGGCGTCAAGGAAAGCTTCGCCGCCTTTAACTGCGAGGTAAAAGGTAGCGTGGGTAGCGAAAAGGCGGTCGCTAAACTACCCCCTGAGGAGTCCCGACTCGAAGTTGCGATGGGGGTTCTAGGCGAGCCCGGAATCTCGCTCCCTCGTCGAATGGGTTGCCGACGCTGCTGCAGTTGTAATGCATTTGCGAGAGCCTTCTCGTGCGTTCGCACAAAGCTGGCAAGCCGCTTGATGAATATTTGCCCGTCTTCAGAGTCCATTGCTGAGATCAATACATATGGGTTCGAAGGTGTAAATCGTGGGAATCGTTGTTGTAGGTGATTGATTAAAACGTGGGAATGGAAACGAAGGTTATTCTCAACAGAGGAGCGAGATAGCGTGACGTCCGGATAGCGGATGCGTCGATCGAAGGTCTCTACGAACGAACGTTCAGCATGACGAGATCTCTATCTCTCTCTATAAGACTGTGCACTGGAAGGGAGAATGCGGTGGTGAGTTGGAAGTGAGGACACGATGAGGCATGTATGTAAGTTGCAATGGTCGGTACGGCGACGCCCGCTGAAATGGGGCTCTCGTCAGAAACTCACCGCACTAAAATGACGCGTGAGAACAAAAAAGTCCACGAGGCACACAGGACTATGTCTGTGTGGGCAAGATGACTGTTCTGAGCTTCCTGAGCAAGGCTGAAGGTACGTATAATAATCCGTTATTCCACACGCACGCACTCTTCGTCAAAGTCGTGAATAGATGGGTTGATTGCCGCAATACGCAACAACTGTTATTGAAACGCCCAAGGGTCCTGCAATCGCCGGCGGGAGGGGGCGGTGTGTATTAGAAGCCCGGGGGATTCGAGGACCAGCAATGAAGCCGAACAAACGGCTGCCGTTGCGTAAGGGTGGGAGATGTCGTGACAGAGGACGTAGAGGACTGGAGTAAGTGTTTCTCTTTCACCTCTAGAGAATAAACACACTTGCACGGCGGGGGATAAGAAGGGAGGGGAAGAAATGGAAACGGAGGGGACGATTCACGGTAAGAAGGGGGCCCTGCTGGTAGGTATAGTTGTTCGAAATACTAGTTCCGCAGACAACCCTCATCCTCGCCCTGCGTGCTGCACTCCTTACCACCGCTCACCGCTACCGCCTACCCCGTTGCTCCCTTCGTTTACAATAAAGAGGAAATCGCCCCCCTTTTGGAACGCTCTTACCGTCGTAGATCTGCACTTGAACGCCTCCGTTTAAATTTATTTATGCAAGTGTCTAATGACATACAACAATTCTGCTTCGTCGTCCGTCCATTCACATCTGTATCTTCATTTCTTGGGACGCTGCCGTGACCGCAAAAAGTAGCACGGTAGGGAGGAATGGTTGGAGGAAGGCAGGGCTTTGAAGAGTTTTTTTCAGTTCAGGACTCGCTGAATCACTTGCTTCAGAGCCTGCCATCATGGCACAGCAGGAACAACCATCCATCCACGATCACAACTACTGTTTTTGGAGACCAATTCAGTTTGGCAGTGTCAGTCAAGGCCAAGACAGCGCTGCATGAGGGTGCAGGGTGCAGCACACTAAGCTAACTAACACCTAGTGTGCCCACTAATCCTGGCCTCTCAGCGTTAAGCAGCGCGACCTTCGTGACCAACTGCATCTCAGGAATCGCCCTTTTCCAACCTCCCTCTTCCCGTTTTGCTCATATCATGCCGAATGAAACACAGGAAGCAGATGTTCACAAATGTTCACAAAGCTTGGGCGCAAATCGACTCGTATCGTTGAACCGCTTTCAGCTGGGGAGGCAAAAATGCACCCGCAACGATGTCATCTACCATCGGAACATCGGGGTTCCTATCTTTTCCACCTCAGCATGCGCATCGACTGCCTAGTTGCGGTAAACAAAAATGTGTCTCCCCAGAAAATCCGTCCCAAGTGGTAAGGGAGCCTGACAGAGAGATACGCGAACGATAAAAGATGAGCTGGACGTTTCACGAAGTCGATGAAATAATCCTCAGTGGACCAGCACCATTACGGCAACTGATGTCGTCCCACTGTCCAATCATATCCGCTAATGGTACACACTTCCGAACTCTTGGCCTCCCACTACGGAAAGAATCGCCCCAGACCTAGATAACAGCCGTTTTTAAGTTCACTTCTTGCAACCTGACGATGTCATATTGTACAAGGCCATCATTTCTTCACACACACTTCTCCAGGGAGCCAGGAAGCCAGCCAGCAAGCCCTTTCGGCGGCGGCAGCTGCGCGTAAAGAGTCCACGACAGTGTTCCGTTTCTTTTTTGTTTCTTTGCGTCCTGTCGCCCACGAGACACCCACGAGGAGGACGTTCATCATGGTGGCCGCCGGAGAGCTGGTCTGCTCATTTACCGACCTCGCCGGGCCCCATTTCGAAGAAGAAACATCAGTGCACTTGACAGCTACATAGGAAACAACGCTCTTAGCATTACATCACAGTGTATCTGATATGCACTCTGGACCCTGATCCTCAGAAAGCCCGCCGGGGGTGGCCGCCCCCGCGTGCCCCACGTCACATTTAGCCAAAAGTGCTCGTGACCAACGGATCCTCCTACTCCAGAGCGTTTCCGTGCCGATATATATTAAAGTATTAAAATTACTGTTCACAAATTCCTATTATCAGTTGGCTGTCGGTACCCTATATTGGTATCTTACTTAGCATGCATGGGAACGGGTTTGCCCTTCACGGACCGACTTGACTGCAGGCGATGAGTGCGGGGAATGCACTTGACCGCCGGCTTACTTACACGAACACTTATGCACCAAACCCAATATTTACCACTCACTGATGTGTTCAATCGCTACTCCACCTAGTCTAAGAAAGTGCTCAATTGACGTGTCCGTAAACGCAGATCGTCCCTAACAATAGCCGCCTTCTACGCCGATCTGATAGGATTGAGCGAAAGATCTGGTACCCAAGATTTTTGTGAGTTGAGGTTGTGGGAACAGGTAAACCTCATCTCGACCTGCAGCTCTACATGTTCATACAGGCGATGCCGTATAGCCTGCATGTAGATATCTGCTAATTAGCAACCCAGTCTGCATTCGGCAATTACTCCACTCAAACGTACTTTTCATGACGGAGTTAAGTATATCTCGCAAGCCAGTTCTTTCTTCTTTTCCGGCACTAGAACGATCGCCCCGCTACCGATGAAGTAATATATGCACCGAAAACACTATGTCTCTCTGATGCTACGCCCGCACAACTGCCAGCTGGATGGTATTACTGTTTGATAGACATCATCATTGACCTAGTTTCCCAAAGCACATCACCGTCCTTGTGCTGCGACGAAAACTTTTCTTCATGACACCTTCTCAAATATCTGCACAAAATGCACATTCTATTGGTCGGATGTCACATCTCCGCCAATGACAAAATGAAAAACCCCCCCAAAAGGCGTGGGATGAGGACCACCACCCGGGTCAGGAAGCAAAAGAACAGAAAAAGAACAGAACACTAAACTACCGTATCACAATGCGGAGGGGGCCGCACAAGCATTGTTTCCAAATGGGCTCACTCTAACTCTACTGAAGCTCGTTTTTTGCATTGTGGGGTAGCAAAACGCAAAGCAATATATGGACTACTTGCATACTGATATATATATAAATATTACCTGATGTAAGGGAGGGAGGATGGGAGGGACTGGAGGGAGGTGCAAACGAACTCTCTGCCAGTCCCACGGAAACTCCCCGACGCAACGTACGACGACACCCACCACTAAACAACGGATCCCCATGTGCAAAGTGTTGTACATGAACTTGCGGGCGGGAATATATAGCTCGCTGGCATAAGTGGCTCCCGCTATTCCAGAAGTTCCCCGGCGGTCATTAAAACGCCGGGCTGATTCTGGGGAAAGAAAGAAAAAAAATGCGGGGTACACAGGTATCTAGATGGAAAATGTAGAGTATTGAGATCAGGGCTGCAGGTGTGGGTATGGCAAGAATGATACATGCGCGTGCTACATGCGGAGCGTACTGTCCAGCCAACAAGAGATAAACAGCAACCGTTAGAAAAGAAAAAAGATGGCCTTCCTACTCTACCCCAGTGTCACGATGCATAGGCTTATTACCAGTTAGAGCGCGAATAGAATTTGCACTTTCTCTTCGCGCCCGGGCATGGTCTGAGCCCTGGAATTGGCAACCGCTCGAATGAATGTGCTCTATCTACCCCACGGTTTTGTCAGGGTCTACCTCCCGCTGTGGGTAACGATCATCCACTCAAGCCTTCTTCTTCTAAGGTTTTAAGCATCTTCAACGTTTTTTTGAACCTTTCTCCGAGGCCCAGGGTGTCCAGGGTCATGGGGTTGGCAGGCTAAACCCCGCACGGAAGGCTGGTCATCGCTTAACATGGATCTGGGGTAAGATACGTCATCTTAATGGTCACGTTTTGGCCTCTTCCCTTTTTCCCAACCGTTTTAGATGTCGCCATATTCTAGTTCACAACGCTGGCTCTCGTTTTCGCCGCTGCACAAACCTCTAGCTGGGGAAACTGTGAGGTCAGGGCAGCTGATGAGTGGCATTGGGTAGAGTAGCTGTTTTGGCTGAGGCCCAGAATCCTCATCACGATCTCCGGACCCGGTGTGCGGTGGAAAGATAAGGCGTAATACCCAGTAAGATAAGCACGTTTTGTGGGAAAAGCTGGAGTAGCGGGCACTAGTTGGGGTTGTGTTGTCTTAGATACGTAGAGGCTAAGGACTCTAGAGGCACGAATCTGCCTGATTAGGCCGGAGCAGAGGGGTCTTGGGTTTTTAGTCCCGGGAAGCGCTGGCCAGAAGCTGGACGGATTGTGCGAGTGATGAAACGTGCCTCACGATGGTTGTGAGCTCCTGTAGTTGTTTTCACGTAAAATTTGCGGCTGTGGAGTATTCTGGTGGTTTCATTGGTCGGTCTTTTGCGGGCGATCGCCCAGCCAACACGTGCAGGCGGGCTGGAAACTTACGCGGGATTTGCCCGAAAAGTGCCACGCTGCCAGGTTATAGCTGAAACGTGGTCCGTGAGCCCTTCGGAACGTGATGTGGTGATCCAGGACCGAACTCGACGTTTCAGATTAGACTAGCGGTACCCGGGTTCGAGTTAAGTTTGTTTTGTGGAAGTTCACTTGATTTCTACATCCCCAAAACAAACTACCCATGCGAGAGGGTACTTGCTTCAAAAAGCGACATTAGGCTTCGAGGGGGCGTGTTGTGTCATGAAGATGGTGAAGACAACCCAGGTGGCGTGCGGGTATTGGACCCAGATCATGTGAACTTCAAGCGGGTGCGGAAAATCCGTTTTCAGTATTCTACTATCCACGATATATAACAACTCAAAATGAGCTAATCCGCTCGTACCCACCCGTTCCTCTTCACACCACCCGGTAAAAGTAGATAGCACTGAACGGAGGCTCAGCGGAACGTCTTCTGCGGCGTGGGATTAACTCCCAACTAGTGTTGAGATGTCACGGGCAGGAGAAAACTTCTGCAGCTGCGGGACGAGATTCGTAAGTGATGAGATATGACCGGTGATGGCGAGAGATATCGACTGAAGGTGTGCCATCTTGGGCTCTCGAATGGTATCTTTTATTTCATCTGCTGTCGCTGCTTCCTTCATCCTCAAACTACTCTCTTCAGTTTAGCATTGCCACTATCACTAACAGCTCCCTATTCTCAGGACACATCTATTCCAAGCATCACCCAGAAATCGATCAATACCATAACACTGATATGTTGTACACAGAAACCTAAGGAATAAGAAAGCATGGTGTAGTTGGGGTTCAGGAGTTTGTTAAACGGCAGGGGGGGAACTCTGACGAGATTCAGTGTCAGCAAGATGCTCCAAGTTCTTCACAAAATAGTGAACAGTGCAGCCGCTTGGGATAAATCCCTCGGCCCGAAGCTACAGCCCGGTGACAACGATCAGGAGCTACAGCCTATCCTCATCCACCAATATCCAGGTACAGCTCTTAGCTAGATTTCTCAAACACCTGCTCCAGTTAAGAGAATTCTGTTTAACATCGTACCTAGATGGATTCCAAGTCTTTCTCTCACCTTTCACGTTGGCTAGAGGGTAGAAGTAGCCTAGAGCCCTCTGTTGCGTAGCGGTAGTGAGCGGTGAAGCCATAACTTAGGACTATGTTTCAGCGTAGTAGTAGGGAAATTGCTAGTTATGTACTTATCTACAGCGAGTGGAAAAAAGCATGAAGTAAAACGCACTGTAACCGGCTACTCATATCTGGTCCGACAGCTCAAAGCAGATGCTTATCATCCACCTTTTTCCTACTTTCCATAGTTCCCCCTAACTCCTCTTCACTTCTCCCCCCTGACTCCTCTTCACTTCTCCCCCCTAATAACCCCACACCACCTCTTCGCCGCAACCTTCCCCAGTTCCCTCATCCCCTCCTTATTCTTCCTATACTCCGCATACCTCACAGCCACAAACCACCACTTCTCGCGTCCGCTCTCGAGGTCCTCGACCGCCTGCATCAGCGCATTTTTCTCGTTCTCATTCAGTCCTTCGTCAGAGGGGTCGTCGTAGCGTATCGTGCGGTCGTACCGGTTACTGACCGCCTTTGCGGTGCGTGTTCCCCCGAGCGCAGTTGCAATCTGCGAAAAACTTGCGGGGGGATCTGTGGAGCGAAGACGCAGGACGAGCGCGTCCTCTTTCGAGGTCCAGGCGGCCCGCGGAGAGGCGGCAGCGGAGGAGCGCGGCTTCTTGGGTGTGCTGGGGGTGGGCGAGTGGGTGCGTTTTGGTGCCATTGCTGGGAGGGGGGTTAGCGGGAGCGGGGAATGAGGGAGATGGTGTTGGACAATATGAGTGTCTGGTTTCAAGGGCGTTCACGTTATTCCTGAGGGTGTTAGTAGGAACGAGAAGAAGGGATGAGCACTGGTGATACACACCTGGATAGTATTTGGTTTCAGAAAGCCGTTGGTAGGTTTGCGAGAGGTACTGAACAAGTCGGGAGCAAGACGTCCATTTTATATCCTATCAATCTACCTCGAACCTTCCCCTTCATGCCTTTCCCGGTCCTCCATCTCAACCTCATGGGGTTGATGAGCAAGCTCGCAAGCTCTCCAGAACGTTTCACAAACTCCATGTGATACTCAGAATGTGAATGAGCGCTATCTAGTAATCCTGCTTACCTTTGTTGTAGGAGCAAACCTAGGAAGCACCTAGGTGGCGTCCATGTTGCAACTAGAGTTGCTTTTTCATATCCCGCACGTTTCACATCGGGGGTTCTAGAAGGGGCTTATTACTGGTTCGGAAGATACCGATAGTGTTACTTAGGAGGTTTGATGTTGGCGTGCTTTCCCGATCGAGTTGAAGATCAGAAGGCTGAGGGACCGAGTTCGAGAAGGTAAGATGTTGCTAGGTCAGCTCCTAGTTTGATACTTGAGAATCTATGAGTCAGTAGGATGGCCTAGACAATTCCCTAGCAATGAAAATAGTCTCCTCGTCGGCCCCCAGAGACGGAGCAGCAAGGGCGGAGCGAAACTAGGGGTATCTTCTCGAACTTGAATGGTGTGGTGGGTGAGTGGGTGAGGGAGTGAGTGATAAACTGTGCAAAGAGGATGATGGTAACCTACCGCTCAGACCCATGATCTCATATGGTAGCAGTTTGCTCTACCCTCCATCCATCTACTAGATTTGCAAGGCTACTGCTGCTGCTACAGGTCCTATAAGAAGCATCAGCATCAGCATCAGCATCCCACTCACCACCACCTCCAACCCCTCAGCAAAAATGAAACCCAAGCACCCACGCGACTCCTCCGATAGCACTTCCTCACCCTCACCCTCCCCCAAAAAGCCCCGGGGCACAACCTCCACCTCCCCCAAAAAACCCCGTGGCAAATTCTCTATCCCTACCCCCTGGACTGCCGCCGAGGACGCATTGATAACTTCACTCCGCAATATGACTCCGCCTAGTAGCTGGGGCGCCGTCACGAGCAGCGTGAACGCGCTCCTGCCCGGCGGCCGCACACTCAACGCAATCCGTTTACGCTGGCATACGGTGTTGAAACTTGCTTCCGGAGACCCGTTGTCAGAGATTGAAAAAGACCTGCTGGAGAAGGCGGTCCAGGATGTCGAGAGCATGAGTGATAAGTGGTGGTTTGTTGCCGCGAGGTATATGGAGCTGAAGAGAGGGAAGGAACAGGCGAGAGAGATGGGGAAGGTGGGGGTGAGGAAGTGGTGGGGGGTTGTTAAGGAGGAGAGAGCGGGGAAGGGGAATACTGGGAAGGTGAAGGGCGAGAAGGTGAAATATGAAGAAGAGTAAGAAGAGTAGGTGGAATATTAAGGTTTTGATATCAGTGCAGAGTTCACTGCACACAATGTCACTCACCGTTCACTTGTAATATCCATGCCACCAGCTATTTATTTCCCCTCTACCACCTATCGTAAGTGCATTCTTGTTCTACTCCACACCAATCACCTCTGTCACTCGACATTGCAGGTCTCCGCACCGAGCAACATCTCATCACCACGTCCATCGGGGACACTCTGATAGCTACCTAATGATGGATACTCTATCGACAGCTTCGCTCGCCATGGCCAAGAACCAACCTCATCCGTTAAAGATCTCAGAATTATCTTTATTATTATAGGGTTGCTTGGTTTGCTGGATAGATTCGTGTATATGCGTGTGTGATATGCTGCGAATGTCTAAGTATCTTCGCCGGATATAAGTTGGGTGGGTAATTTCGGTCCCCATTGGTGGAGAGGTAGGGCGCACAGAGTCTACACCTCAACCACAAATTCCTTCTCGAACCCCCTCGTCCCACCTTCACCCTTCCCCTCCTTTCCACTCATCGAATATCCCCCCTGATTCGCCACCACCCTAACACCCCCCTCCACAAAATCGCAACACCAATGCGTATGCCCAAACGCCCACACCTTGACTCTCCCCGGCGCAACATCACCCACCAACTCCGTCGCAAACGCGCTCCGGAACGGGCTACTATCATACGCAGGATTACTCGTCCCCCTCGTCGCGGGAGCATGGTGCGTCGCGACAATGACCCTTCTCCCCTCCTCAACCTCTTCCAGCTCCGCCTTCAACCACATCAAGTCCGCTTCATGCTCCCTCATATACTCCGCGGGCCCCCACTCGCCCACAAGCGCAAAATCATTAAGTCCCATCGTGATGCGGTGTACCTGTTCTGGGTCCAGCTTCGAGTGTAGCGTGCACCCGAGCAGTGTGACATCTCCGATATCGACGCGTCTTCGATGTAGCACCGTCAGCTTCCCGTCCAGCTGCCGCTCCATCTCATCCGCTGTCTGCAATCCCGCCGAGCGCGAGACGCGGTAGAACTCGTGGTTTCCGAGGACGAGGAAGACATGCAGGAAGTCGTTGGAAATACGCCATAGGAATGAGATGAAGAGCGGGAGCTGTGCGAAGAGCCCGATGTCACCACAGAGCAGGAGGTATGGCGCCTGCGGCGTGATAGTGTATGTGTCGTATTGGTGTTTGTGTGGGGAGAGTGGGAATTCGAGGTGAAGGTCTGAGAGGAGCTGAAAGCGGACGGGAGTGTTGGCGGGGTGTTGAATGGTTCGCCGTGACATTGTGCGGGCGTTTCGTGGAGGGAGATGGGAGATGGGAGCCCCGCTAAGGGGTTGTGGTAGGTGTCTCAGGCAGAGCTGGAGGTTTAGCTTATAGCACGTGATACTACGGCAGATAGGAAGTACACAAGGCACCACCTCCAAGAGACTTTTTCTTGAATCCAGATATCATACTCAAAAGACTTTTCCTTGAATCCACCCATCAGTCAAAGGATACAGTGAATCGAACCCCAGAATACACACAGAACAACAGAGTAGAGATGCCGCCGCCAAAACAAAGTCAAACCAACACCACCGTGAGACATTTTGACAACGCCGTCCCGTCGTAATCATAGCCTTTTCTGAAAAAAAACAAGCAGAAACGCACATACATCCCCCAAGAAAAAAATCTATCAAATAAAAACAAGAAATATAAGAATAATGTGGCGGCCGCCCTTGTACGAATATTCCAAATCCAGTCCGGGAGTTATGTACAATCCCTTCCGTTTTTTCCCCTCAGCATCTCACCATGCCCATGCTCTGCCGTAGAAGATCAATCACTTGTATTTTGGAGAACTGCTCCGCGATGTCCAATGCATTGTCGCCACTCCTATCCCTATCCCTCACCCGGGCTCCACGCTTCAAAAGTAACGAAACAATCTCAGTGTGCCCCTCGCGAGATGCATGATGCAAAGCAGTCATCCCATCTGCATCCTTACTCTCAACAGCAGCTCCATTCTCAATCAATAGCTTTACCATCCTTGTGTTGACGTGAACACAGCACTGTGCGCAAGCCCTGATTAACGGACTCATCCCACAAGCATCCACAGCGTTAATATCGGCCCCCTTTTCTAACAACGTACGGACAACATCTTCTCGTCCGCGCTCCACAGCCCAATACAAAGGTGTTTGCCCCTCATCATCCCTCTCATTCACCCTCGCCCCCGCCCCAATCAAAATGTCAACAGTTGCAGGTTGAAACGCTGCAGCTTCGTGGAGAGGAGTAACACCGAAATAGTCCTTAGCTGTAACGTCTCCGCCGTGTCTAAGAAACAGCTCCAGGATGGCGGTATTGTCGGAGCCGGCGGCATAAAAGATTGGGGATTGACCGTTGACTTGAGAGTTGGTGTTGACATCAGCACCGTGATCAATCAACAGGTTCAAAAGCGATAATGGTGGGGGTTTGGTGCCGCAAAAGGCGTAGGTAAGCATCGGCTGCATCTTTGTCATCATGTCCGTGCGATCGTTTTCCAGGAATATCTTGACCACGTTCTCGTGAACCGAGTTCAAGGCACAATGGAGTGGTGTATGACCGGCAGTGTTCTCACATATTTTGGCTCCACGGGAGAGCAACATGACAACAGTTGCTGCGTGCCCCTCCTCGGCCGCATAATGAAGCGGCGTCATATTCGAAGGGCTGTTGGTTGATATAGCTTCTGGTTTCATCGAGAGGATGAACTGTAAGATATCATTGTGCCCTCGGAATGCAGCCACATGCACTGGGGTCATTTCATCAATGTCACGTATCTCCATCAAGCTGTCCTCGAACACGCACTTTGCTAGTTCCAAATGTCCATGTCTCACCGCTCTATGCAGTGGGGTCTCGCAGTTGAGATAGGTCTTTGCCGATCGTCTGGCGCCTCGTGAGATGAGGAGACTGGCAACTTTCAATTGATTGTTTTCCGCGGCCCAATGCAGTGGTGTCTGTCCGGTAGTAGGATTACAGAGCTGGCTGCCGGAAGTATACAGTTCGGGGGTAAGGAGTTTGTTGAGATAGCGGTTGGTCAACACAAGGCATCCTACATCTGTAGCGGAGAGATTCGAAGCGATCATTAACAGGAGCTCGTTCGGAAAGGAAAGGAGAGGCAAGGGCCGCGGTGGCAAAAAGTAATTAGGGAAGATATTTGATGACTGTGAATAATACATGGCTGATGGTCGGATGGAGCCGGTTGAAGACAACGGCTGGTGGAGACGGTGGTGATGGTGATGATGAAGAGGGTGAGAAGAGAGATGAGCGGTAGGTATTGTACTGTCCTGTACTGCACGGTATTGTCTACAGAGTGTATAGTACGTGCTGGCACGCAAACAACAGCGAAAGCCGAAATGGAAATTGAAATCTCCGGTGATAAGCAGCTGGAGCAGCTCAGCTCTGTCTTATCGTCTCATGATTCGTGACAAGAGTGTGGGGCTCCCCAGCGTGCATGCATGAGCATTGACACAGACCACCCAATCCCAAAGCGGCGTGACCATCGTGTGGGCTGCTACTATACCTACGCCAGTCGCGGTTCAACACTAATTCCACTTCCGAGCCCATTCCAGTCATCAAACTCTAGACCTATGCCATCCAAATTCCCGCAGGCCCAGCACATACAACACTGAACTCTCACGTACATGGCCCACTGCACCTCGTATCAGGCACAGTCGGAACCCACACATCCCCGTCGCCTTACCCGAGCTGCGTAGTTCATCCCAGCCAATGCCCGGCGCAAGAGATACTTGAGGCAGATTCTTCCCCATGCTTCCAGGCCGGTGTTTTGTAATAAAAGAGCAGCAAAATGCCACATCATCTCCTGATTCTTTCTCGCATCGCTCCCCGCCTGGATAAACCGATATATAATGTTCATGTGCGGTTCGCCGACAGAAATTACAAATATCAGTCAGTTCTCTTAGTTCAACAGTTTGGCCGAGGCTACGCTACGGCATATATCGGGGAATCATCAAACTCAGGAAGCCGGCTTCTCGGTTGCTCTACACCTGGGCAACCATCACAATTTCCAATGAACAAACATCCCGTCCTAATCTGGAAGGGGTGTCTGTCGGCCCGATGTGGGCGCCGTCATTTCGAAACTCAAAGCAAAGCCAAACGGATGGATGCACCAGGATATGAAGTCAATTTTGGGAAAGTCGGTAGCTCTTGAATCATATCCACAGCGTTTGATCCCAATTTCTGTCCTCTTGTCTGACGGCATTGGTAGTGCGAGGTTAGGGTTGGTTACGTTTCAAATCATAGACATGCAAAGAGTCTGGGTTTTCTCAACCTCCCAAGATTCTCGCAACCGAGCTTGCGGGGTTTGATAGAATCCAGACTAGCATGCATTGTAGTATACAGGCATAACAATTGATCAAGTTTTAGAAGATTTCTTATCCGCCTTGAAGGTTGGGAGGAATTTGGCGCCCATCAGAATCTCAACACCGCTGCAACATGAGCCTGGCCACTTCATCTTATCGGCGTTTCTTCCGAATGAGGGCACCATCAACGGAACCTTATTTATAACTCCATGCAAAACGAGGGCTTAGGCATCATGAGCGAATACTTGAATGTCCTATGCAATGCACAGCTTGGTTGGCTAGGTTCTGCCGGGCTTACGGCTACTTCGCTCGACATGGTTGAGATTTTTCGTTGCCTGAGTTTATGGGGAGGATATAGCCGTGAGCGAAAGATTTTTTATACTCTAGAGTTTCTCACGGAGTGCCCTATCGGATATCAATCCCGTACTGCGCCGAAGCATGGTGACATCATACCTGTGCCCATGTTGGTTGCGGCTCTGCAATTAAACTTTTCACGCCTCCAATGCTTCAACTTCCACCAATTCGATCTTTTATTCGTCACAGCATACTACCATATCTCCATCGTTGTCACCTCACCGTCCTCGCCATCGAAACCTCCTGGTACCAGTTCTGTCTCCTCTCGCCAGCCCTGCTAACGCAATGTAGCGATGACACCTCCGTCGCAGTCCTGCACTCGCCTACCCCCGCGACCGCAACCCTCCTCTTTCACGAAACCATAACGTCTCCAAACAAAGCGACTGGCGGAATCCACCCACTCCTCTCACTCACCTCACATCGTCGGCACCTTGCCCCCCTCCTCGCGCGTGCCCTCCCCTCGCTTCCAAATGATAAACCTGATATTGTCGCGGTTACGCGAGGGCCGGGAATGATTTCCTCTTTGGCAGTGGGCTTGGATACCGCCAAGGGCCTTGCAGTGGCATGGAACCGCCCTCTGGTCGGTGTAAACCATATGCTTGCGCATGCGCTCACACCGCGGCTGGTGGTTGCACTCGATGGCGGACAGAGCGTAGAATTTCCGTTCCTAACGCTACTGGTGTCGGGAGGGCACACATTACTCGTGCACTCTCGCGGTCTCACAAGCCACCAAGTTCTTGCCGGCAGCATTGACATCGCAATTGGGGACATGGTCGATAAAGTAGCGCGGTCGCTGGTGCCAGCCGACCTGATGGAAAATCAGGGGGAGACGGTGGCGTACGGCCGGGTATTAGAGGAGTTCTGTTTTCCCCGCGGCGAAGCCGATTGGATGTACCATCCATTAGGCACTAGCGAACGGAAGCACGAGACTACAGAAAAAACGGACGCGTGGGGAGAGTGGAACTTCGGTGTTCCACTAACAAGGCACCCAAAGGCAGATGCGTTCTCGTTCTCGGGCCTAGGGAGCGCGGTACAGCGGGTGTTGGACGCAAAGCCAGGGATGACGAACGCTGAACGGCAGGCGTTAGGGAGAGAAGCGATGATGGTTGCGTTTGAACACATTGCTTCTCGCGTTATTGCCGCGCTCAAGAGGGCGGAACCAGGGGTGAGGGAACTCGTGGTAAGTGGTGGTGTCGCGAGTAATAGGTTCCTGAGACACTTATTGAGGAGATATTTGGATGTCGAGGGCTTTGCGGAGGTACAGTTGGTGGCGCCGCCGATGAAATACTGCACCGACCAAGCAGCTATGGTTGCGTGGGCTGCTGCGGAGATGTGGAGAGCGGGTTGGAGCACAGAGTTGGATGTTATGCCGGTGAAGAAGTGGAGTCTTGATGATGCGGTGCCGAGTGAAAGTGAAGAGAAAGAGGGACCCGGTGGGGTTTTGGGCGTGAGTGGATGGGTTAGGAGAGAGTGTACATAGTTTGACTGTTACTGTATGATATTTCTCAACTACCAAGTGGCATTTTAACTGCGGCCTTGTACTTAGACATTGTGCGGGTGTGGTATTCTGATTGCGGAACCGCATTCGAATTCGGGGTATGGCTGGACCCCGAAACCGGTGCACCCCGCAATGGCTATTGTCCGTCAAGGCTGAGTACCGCACAGGCAATATCGTCAGGTTAGGGTTGCACCCATCCATTGCTGTCGTTGCATCCAAAGGCATATGTACCCCAGACGCTCTAAGGATTATCCCCGGAGACGACGAAAACCTGTTTATGTGGAGTATATGATCTGGCCTCCAACGGCTGTATTTCCCCACAAATTTATGCAGATGAATACCTCCGCTACCCGGACCATTTCTAATATTGCGTGGGCCCCTCAGGCCGATCTGGCCCACCTCTGCGGCTGCAATTCCCCACAAATTCTCGTGGACCCAGGATCTAACATTGCGGGGGCGGGAAGACCTGCATAACACATACACCTCCACGAATACCCGTTATCGAAATATGACAAATATGACTCTAGATAAGAGAGAACCTCTATCATCGGCGCGCGTGTCGTATACACTTACATAAAGGAACGATATTCTCTTCCGGTGTGTTTTCGGAGTCAAAATTGACTGCCGCATGTATCAACCACAGCAGCAGAGAAATCGAAGGTGCTCTAAGGTTTACGCGTGTCTCCTGTAACCGATATTTATCGCCACCACCCTACCCATTAAACGCCAAATTTTGGCTGCTGGCTATAACGGAGTGGATAAAAACATACATGCATCGACTCATTCATCCCTGGGTACATGCACTTACTCGGGGCTGGCGGCTGTTGAGAGTGTCGATAAGTCGCCGTAGTTTTCCCACGTAAAATACCGAGTGTCCAAACCGTTTATCTAGGCTTTCTCCTTGGTCCCATGTAGCTGATAGCAAATATTGTGCTTGATGTGCGCTGTCTAGGCGTGGCACGAATTGACTGTTGAGTGGAAACACCGGCAAAATTCCGAAACATGCCAGCGAGTGATCTTATATGAAAACCCACGAGTGATAGACCATGACAACCACAGAATTTCCCCAGGCCAATAAGGGACCATCTATGGGCTTCAAACTCAACGTTCAAACCCCATTCGCAGTTATCCCAACACAGGGGTTCAACGGGGCTGTTATCAACCGTCCCCCATTTGCCTGACAGGGATGAGCACGTCACCCGTCCCGTCACCTCGGCTCTCCCCGCGCAACAAAAAGCCCGCGCCGTTTCACATTCTTCCAACAACCAACACAATGCGCCGACCCCTCCTCGCCCCTCTTCCGCTTATTCGTTCCCCTCAACGGCGCCACAACAGCACGCACAACGCGCGCTGGTTGTCCGAGCAAAAGTTGCGGCTGGGAAGACTCTTCTTCCACGGCGCCACAGCGGCCGAAACGCATGAGGCTGGTGCACTACTGTCGGATCTCACACAGAACTGGCGGCAATATGTTGCGGGCGCTGAGGGGTACTTGATTTGTAGCAAGCGTAGGGGGTTGTATAGGCATGCTGTTGCTTGGGGAGAAATGGTTTGTCGCCTTCGAATATTGTGGGTTGCTGCGGGGATTGGAGCTGACTGCGGAGAGTACAGGATTCAATGGTATGCTTACTGCTGCGCGGAGGTGAGGGGGAATGAAAGCTGATATACGGCCGAAGGGTAAGCCGCAAAGAATGATGACAGACATTGTAGGGCAGGGCTGATATAAGCTCGGGGCTAAGTCCACGTCAATAATGTCACCTACACGCGCTGGGCCGAGAGCGCGCGTATAAACTGGGCGTGGAATCTGGCGAAGCACGTTGATCCTGCAAACCACCAGAAATGGAGTGAGCTGTGGACGCCGCACGGGATGGGACTGATCTTAAGGAGTATCAAGGTGGACTACAAATTTGTCTGTGTTCCTCCTCACACCTCTATTGGGACGGGGTGACTGATGGAAAAAAACAAAGCCCATGGAGTATCCCGACAAAGTCAGCGTATACCATAAGCTACGAACTGCGGGAGAGGACCATTTCTTGCTAGATGTTATCAGTACGTTTCTTTCTCCTATTTCTACTGGCGGGCAGGGAACAGGGGTTTATAGTGATGATGGGTGATCGGTAGTCTTGAGTGAAAAGCACCAAAGGGCTGCTGCGAGGTGTATTGAAGATATTGTGGTGTATAACTACAAGCCGTCAGGTCCGGTCCAAAAACCTGGCAAGGCGCCGATACCGCCGTTTATGGAGAAGGTTTTCCGGGATACTGTGCGACAGCAGGACGAGGCGAGTAGCAGTGCGAGAGAGGCGATGGGGAGGATTGATGAAAGGATTGATGCATTGGAGAAACAGGTGTTAGCACGGAAAGAGATGTGAGCTAGAAGGCTGGGTGATGTATTGCCTGCATACATGATGTTCTAAGTTGCCAAACGTAAATGAAGGGGAATTACGTAGAATCTTTGACAAGACATAAGTATTCCATACATCAAGTGGTAATTCGGATGCTGCGGATGTTGCGGATTCCCCGCACGACTCATGTGTATATTGTATCCGATATTCTATGTATAGTACGGCGGGGTTTCGGGAGATGGGAGATGGGAGATGGGAGATGGAGATGGGCGATGGGAGAACCTCACACAACGAAGCTATGGTGCGCGAAGTGCGGTCGGCGCCGTTCCAGGGTCGACCTTGAAGAAGCAATTCATGCAACGTTCGGACCCGAGAGAACAAGCCACCATTTGAGCCGACCGGAAGGCGACTCCGATGAAACGAAATTTCGATACGGCGAAGCGAAATCGAGAACACATCGATTGCAAAGATAATTGGCTAATTAGCTGGCTGACTGATTGTCTGGATCGATATGTAGCCGTGGAAAGAAGGAGTGATGTTGGGGGATTAGCTGCGGCGTCTCAGCTTTATCCAGAACGTATTGGAAAATGAAAATTGACTGGAATCGGTTAAGCATAGTTGCGAACGCAACCTGGCGAACAGAACCTGGGAGACCATCAAAGTGATGTGATGCGAGTCGTTGATAAGTACTCCGCCGATTAACAGCCGTGTCGACGCTTGACGATGTTCTCAGGCTGCGTAAAGGCAAAGACTAGAGAAAAATGCCCGAATTTCAAGTGGAAATGCAGCTGTCGATGCGCAGTTGCCTCACTTCCACAGTGGAATCTAGTGCGCCTTGTTGGGTTAGATGCATTCCTATCCCTCCTCACCGGCACAAATCACACCCCTTTCTACTCACTAGCAAGAGAGGGATTGGAATCCTCCCCTGAACATTTCTCCCATCCAATCCACAGGTTACCAGTTGTTTGGGTCGTCTTTCTCTCTTTCTCCCTGACTGTCGTCTGTCAACTTCCTAGCGTTGAATAAAGTCGAGTCCGCCTTTGCCAGAGTCGTTGTTATCGTCGGCGGAACATTGCCAACCCAGAGACTTGAACTTCGCTGAAGACATCTCGTTCTCTCCTTTCCTTATTTCGCGCCACAAGGCAGCATCCACACCACATTACATTACTACTACTCATACCCTCAGCAGCAGCAGCGCAGCAGCTCATCCTTACCCTCTCCACAACCATTATCCTCCACCTCCGCCTTCACCGGATCACCAATCAACATTCCCAAATCGTTGCTCAGCAGCCACACTTCTCCCGATCTGACCAAGACACATCATCTCCTCGAGAATCTTGCCTACTTCAGTTCACAGCCACGCTCTGACCCTCAACTCGCACCTCAACTCGCACCTCAACCACTACCACTACTCACGGCCACACACAATCACAACCACTACCACTACCACTACCACCACCACTTTCGTCCTACTCTGCCAACCGGTCGCGCCCATCACCGTTTCGATTCCGTTACAAATCAAACATTTTAATAAGCCCGCATTTACATCACGCGGGCATTCCTATTATTCCTCAGGAATAATCAACTAGGAAATCTTTCACCACGGACGGACCAAGCAACTCACGAGGCAGAATGGCGCTCCACTCGGCAGGCGCTGTTCGCGAGAAGAAGCAGTCGATGGCAGAACTGAAACTGAGGCGGTTAACAGAGTTGAATGCTCGGCTACGCGAGGATCTGGATAGGCCGAGGATCAAGGTATCGGATGCTTGCCAATCGTAAGTAGGAAATTTAATCCATCTGTCTTCATCACTTCTCCATCTTTTTGCTCCACGTTTAGACGTGACCGAATCTGCAGATGGTGTGTTTTTGGAGAAGACCGCTAACAAGGTCATCGCTTTTCTAGAATGATCAACTACACGCGCACAACGAGGGACTATATGGTACCATCAACTTGGGGAAATGTAAGACCGCATTTTCATTGATGTTTTATCATCTTCAACTCGACCGTGGTGGCTCGTGCACTCGTGACTGCCGTCGTCATGCCGTGCATCGCATCGTTGCTAACCGGTTTCCCCTCATTAGGTCGACAAACGCGAGGATCCATATGCGCCTCAGCAGTCCGGCGGATGTTGCGTAATCTGTTAGAGCGGAGCTGGCTCACTAACTATAGACATTCGCTTTTTCTACGAATGCAACGACGTCTATTTTCAATTACTTTTTCACAATTTCGACTTTTTCTTTACATTACCTTACGTGTTTAGATGCCTGTCACATTGGAAGCGTCTCCCAAATTCGATACAGGCATGGAATTACAATAACACAATATCACTTAATTAACCCGAACGAAGATCGTAACGCAACGCTCGGTCGGCCCTGTCTCTACTACCGCTATCGTTCCTAATGGGCCCCTTCGACAAGGATAATAGGATTCTTTGAATTGTCAATACATCAACATCTCTAATCTTCGGCTTAAACATGGGAGATATGATGGTGGAGGGGCTTTTTTCTTTGGGACTACAAGGGGGAAGAGTAATGATCCTTTCAGGGGGAGGGGTGGAGAGAATGAGGGAGAGAACCAAACAAAAAATGGTGGGAGGAGAATTTCTGGGGGTTCTTTTTTTTCGTGTCAATTACTCTTCCCTTTTTCTTTTTCTACTTTTTTTTCTTTGTATTTCTCTCTAACCAATCTTCATTGGGTGTTGTGTGGTATGCTTGTTCCTTCCCCCCGCGCAGACGGCGTTGAGAGTTTTTTTTACTGCCTGTTGTGATGGAGGGAGTTGAAAGGTTGTTATTTTGAGTTGGAGAACGGGAGGAGGAGGATTGGGGGAGGGAGGAGGATGGGGGGAAGTTTTATATGTACGGGATGTGGATATGTGCGTTGATGGGGAAAAACATCTTGATCTACCACCTTCGTGAGTGAGTGATTGTGAATAATAATGGCTGAGCTGTGGATTATGGAAGTTTGGAGGACCAATAATCGGCATGTATTTCTCGTAGGTTTTTCAATGGTGGCTGCAACGCATTCCGAGTAACTCGGCCGAGAGTTGGGGTGGCTTGCTTGCCTTTAAACCACAACTTGGGAGGAAAAGAACTTTCATCCCAAGCAACATAACAAGACGGCATGTTTCAGATAAGCACTCGCACTAAAAATGACGAGGTTCCAACGGGTTTAAGAAGAACGTTTTATGTGGAATTTCTCCCCACCACCACCGCCGAACCCGCACCTTGTCCGGAGAGGCGTGTAAGGGGCGGGATACATGAGGCTCGAGGCGGCCATGGAATGCGGCCAACATTTCTATATACACCCGAAGTCCTCACTTTATGTATCCTATGCCTCGATCAAATTTAACTAATGTCTCAGGCTCTTAGTGATAAGCTGCGGTCTACCACGGAGGCTACGGATTTAACGTTCAGCTCAACAAGGTGGGAACTGGTGCTTCTTCGGGTCATCTTTGGGAGAGGATCGGACATACCACATTGAACAGAAAATAGAAACAAGGTGCAAAAGAGCAAAACCGAGAACTACACAAGGCAAGGCGGTGGGGGGTTTAGTAATCCACCGCCCAGAATACGTTCTCCGGGCATTGTGTGTTCCGCACCGGAACACCTACAACCGGTCCATTAGCGTGGCCACGTGGAGGATATTTGGAAGGAGACTCTATCGTAATAACGCGAGCGCATGATGCGTGTTTGGCCTCTTTCACTCCGAGTGAGTGTAATTCCGGAACTCCGGATTTGACGATGGGTCCTCTTGAATTCCTATTTGCAACAGGTTTTGCGAACCGCTCTTTGCAGACCACATGGAGGAAGCAAGTCCCAGAATATCTTCAAACTCTCCACACCGTAGGATTGTACGGAATCTTCATTCGCTTGAACAGAACTCCGCCCATTCGCGAGGACGGTGGAATCATTCTCGGTGCGCGTCAAATTTCTTGTATCATCGAGAGGCAGAGGAATACACGCCCACCAATGCTCCGCCCGAAGTCTTTTCATAGCCCAACTTCATGGTGCTGGGTAACTAAATAGCCATGCTGCTGCGAGTTGGATGGTGGTGGATTTGTTTTCCCAGATGATAAATTCTGAGGCCATGAGCTAATGTCAGAATCATCACCACCAACTTCTGATACTGCAACATTGGGATAGCTATCGCCCAGCCCACATCTTCCCGTGAATAGGACAAAATAACAAAATAACGATTGAACACTACAGGTTTTTAGACTGGTGTGAGGTTTCGAACCCCGGCGTTTCCAGCGCCTGGTGTTTATAGCACCAAATAAGCCAAGCGATCAGTTGTTGTATATAAGTATCTCCCTGTGGTGTTATCAGTTTCTAAGGGTTCGAGGAAGAACTGGGGGTATACTGGTCCTAGGGCAACAACTTCTTACTTCTTGCAAAAGAACAAAAGAATAGATATAGGTTTCGAACCCGCGCCCTGACGTTTATAGCGTTATGGGGTTTTGAACCTGATTTTTACAGCACCGATCAGTTCTTGTATATGCAAGGCTTCTACCATGCTAGTTTAAGGGTAGCTGAGCACCTGTGGGAAGAAACAAGTTGGGTTGTGGTACTCGTTTCTAGGGTGCACTGCTCGATACTGGCTCCGAGCAACAACTTCTATACTCTCGTAACTAGAACAAAGGAACAAAAGAACGACAGGTTTCGAACCACATCCGGGCGTTTGTAGCGCCATAAGGTTTTGAACTCCCTCGGTTGGTGTATATAGTACCGTGCTTTGCTAGATAAGCTAAGCTATTAGCTCTTACATACGGGTAAATTGATGGGCTGGCTTAGCTGAATTGCTACAGGCGGAAGCCAAACCTAACCCTGACTGGGGGTGATTATGGATGAAATGCCTATCAATCATTGCAGGTCACTCGTAATAAAATCTGTAGACGAATTCCGAGGCCAGTTTCTGTGAGCGGTGTCGATCCAGACCTGCGAATTAAACGTTTCGGTCTCAGTTCGCCTTGGACTGATACCAGGGACGTTCCTCCGCCTATTGGTGTCCGACCTGAAGTATTTGCCAAGTTATAGGGTAGTATTTCATGTGCCTAGTTATCTGAGGTATTCACCACGAACCCTGATAACCATGGTCGGCTGGATCCTGAAAGAAATGAGATTTCCTCCGGCTTGCTGTAACAATTGCTGAAATCTTACGACAGATTGTAGCGCGTGTAAATTGTGGAGTCATGAAGTCCGAGGTTCGCATTGTTGGTTGCGAGGTAATGGAGCGGCAAGCTGGAGGGCCTTGGGGTCGATATGATACTGGCCTTGATCCCTATAAACTGGAATCGGAGCGTGAGGGCATCCAATATGGCGCTTATGTTAATGGATGTGTGCACAGGGAAGATATCTCGACGGGCCACGGGGGCGGAGCCGATTCCATCACTATAGCAAGAAGAGAGAATTTTGTAACATGTAACACGTCAGGATGTGGGAGGGGGTCAAGGTGGGGTACTTACAGTTATAAAAGCAATTCTTGGCCGTAGAAACCAACGGCGGGATGTTTTCATTTTACATATTGGCGCCGCTGTGGGATGGAGGTTCAGGAGGTGCGCTCGTATGATGTAGATATGATGTGTTGGACAACGTTGGATGGGCCTTGTATTCAGAGTTGAAAGAATGGGGAGTTGAAGACAGGTAGAGGGGTCAAAGTATTGATTCCATGAAGCGGGCCCCACTCCGTCCTGTTCCCACCATCCCACGCTGTATGTATGCAAGGCCGCCAATGTATAACGGGGCTATGCAGAAGCCACTCTTTTCATAACTTGCTTCGGCTAACCGTCTCCTCCAGAAGACCAAGTTCCTCAGCCCCACGCGATTCCCGTCATAAAACCTGTGGTCGCTGGTTGGATGATGATACCATTAAAAGTACTCCCACGTTCCGCAATCTGACCAACTGCGGCATGTATATATCGCCCGAGAGGACTTGTTCCAGCGCCACGACATTCCTAGGGACTGATGATGTTGAGACAAGCCTTTCGGCTTCCGGGCCGTTTTACGGGAAGCACAAGTAAGTCACTCCTTGAATTCGTGGGCTGTCAAACCCTTAAAGTCCTCAAAGCCCACGTTTGGTGGGAGGTCGGCGGTAAGTTTAGTAGTTTCGCAGCATCACAATTGTAATGATTGCACAATCGCTAAACGCCGAAACTGGAGCTGGTGTGCCATGCATTGTTCGTTTGTGGAGAGATTCGGATGGAGAGGATCCGAGTGTGGCACCATGCTCGAGGCTGCTCAGTGAATGGTGCAATGCTCCTAGCCTGCCAAGGCTAACCCTCGATGCAATTAGCGGCAATCTCGTAAAGGTCCCAGCAGACACCTGCAACGACAGCCAAGGACAGGGGTGCCACCCGTGATCCTGAGAAACATCCCTAGGGACCGCGCTTCGGCACACGCACACGATTGGCTCATGAGGAGAAAGGGGAAGGGAGGAAAATACTGCTGCCTACTCTGCTGGGAGGAATCCTGGAAGCTGGAATCGATCATCCGTTCGTACCCTTCTTCGCCACTGCGCTACTTGATACAGCACTTTCATTCAAAGTACTTATTTAGCCCCAACTACTCCCCTGACAAAATCTCTCTTCTTTCTCGGTGATTCCCGATTCACTCCACTCGTTTTTGCCGTCGGCTTCCTGGTTCATTGCCTCCTGGATCTTGTTAGCAGCACCAACAGCCGCAGCAGCAGCAGAAGCAACATCTCGTTCTTCGTGCGCTTCAGCGAACGATATTGTTCACGATGGATATTGTCCTCAGCATCGCCGACACTTTTATCTTCGATCGATTATATGCAGCGGCGCTTCCCCTACAGAATGCTGCTTCAGGGAACCTAACTGTACCGATACACGGGCAGAAACAGATTCAGCTAGATCCTATGTCAGAGCACTTCGGCTGGCAACCATCGGAATACGCATACCTGTCCCGGTTACAAAGAGACGATGATATCCGACAGCTTTTCAGCTTATTTATGATAACATGGTACGCCGTCGCAACTGCATCGCTCCGCCGTTTGAACGCAACGGGAAGAGCATCAGCGCTGATATTGCAGACAGGATCTTCGGCTATATCATCTACTTCTTCTTTGCGTCCCTATCTTATGTCTTCGTATTCGACAAGGATACGTTCAAGCACCCCAAGTTCCTTAAAAATCAGATACGACAAGAAATTGCGCAGACTATGAAATCCGTCCCCGTAATGGCTGTCTGCACAGCGCCGATTTTTTATTGCGAGGTCAAGGGATACTCTATGCTGTACCTGGATGTTGAGGACTATGGATGGTGGTACCTGATCTTACAGTTTCCGATATTCCTCTTATTTACCGACTTCTGCATCTACTGGATTCACCGGGGACTTCACCACCCAGCTGTCTATAGGACCCTGCATAAACCCCACCACAAGTGGATTATGCCAACTCCTTATGCTAGTCACGCTTTCCACCCGATGGACGGTTATGCGCAAGGCATACCTTACCATGCTTTTCCATTCATCCTTCCTCTGCACAAGTATGCGTACTTGGTGCTCTTTACATTCATCAACATCTGGACTGTTATGATTCGTAAGTTCTTTCCGTCTGTCATCGAGGTCGCTTTCGTAGCTGACAGTAATTTAGATGATGGTGAATATGTCGCAAACTCCCCAATCATCAATGGTGCTGCATGCCACACTATGCATCACCTTTACTTCAACTACAACTATGGCCAATTCACCACGCTCTGGGACCGTCTCGGAGGCTCGTACAGAAAACCCAACATGGAGCTGTTCTATAAGGAAACCAAGATGGCAACCCAGGAGTGGCAGAAACAGGTCAAGGAGATGGAGGTGGTTCTGAAAGAAGTGGAGGGAGAAGGCGACTTCAGGGAATACCTTGCTACAGACGACAAAAAAACAAAATAAGCAAGATGCTGGTCAATCGCACGTCGTCGCTTGTGGAAGAGCTGTACATGTAACTGTACATGTTGTGGGGAGGGTGCGTGGGTGTTTGTCAAGAGTTGATGGCGTACGGATCAATAGTGGGAAGGTCAACCTTGTATCGATAGACTACCCCCGAGAAGGTTGTGTGATTTGCGCTGTTTTTTGGGTTTGGGTCTTTTCTAACGTCAGATATCCGGAGTTTGCTGCTTTCTGTTTTTCATCTACTGTCTTCGTTTTGTTGTGATGGTCATGGTCATGTCTTAGGGTTCATATTTTGGCATGGTCGACGAAATGACGCTTATGTACTAACTTTATTGTAATATGTATTTCACCCTTCTTGCTCTTCGACTTCTACGATCTAGATGTTTGGTAGTTAGCGGGGTGGTGCTATTGTGGATGTTTAGGGATGGAGTTGATAGTGGATACATTTGTTGCTAGTAGAGGAATGTGAAGTGCTTTGACATCAGTATCAAAATGAAGTTGATCCCACAATGAACGCTGCACCCTGAATACATATGAACTCCGTAAATCCAAGACGCCCCCCCAGTAAATCCCAATAACGCCGTTTGCAAAATCTTCCTCCAACCTCGGATGCCCCACTGTGTCTAAGCATCAACATCCATCCCATCCACCTTCTCTTCCTCCCCATCCCCCTGTTTCTCTAGCGTCTCAATAAAAGCGCGCGCAGCAGCCCAACATTCAGTCTCCATTTCCCTTCCCACCACATCGTTCCGTGAATTGAGCGCGCCCACGTCGATGCCAGAAACTGGGATCTCGGCGGCCTGCAGTTGTAGTATCTGCCTGCGCAGCCGCACTGTGATGGAAGAGAGTAGTTGGTGGTACGTAGTTGCGTGCTGGGTGAATGTTTCTTCGGCGTCGCCGGTGGAGGAAGGAGTAGTTAGACACCGAATTGCCTCCGAGGCTGAAGAGAGGAGGCGCGTGATGTCCGAGTCGATCGAGGTGAGGTCCTGGATTGCCGATGCGGCGGTGGGTTTAGTGGGGGTTGTCATGGTAGTTGTGTGCGAGGCCATCGGGAGGAAAGAGTGCGAGAAGGCAGAGGGGTGGGTGTGGGTTACCCGGCGAGCGCGTCAAATCGCCCCTCCAAACTCGGTTTCCGCTCCGTTGCCGTTGTCGCGTCACGATATCCAATCACGAATTCTCCAACGCACACAGCCTTGCTGGGTTTTTTCCTTTCCCACAATACGATACGATACAAGATACTTACGCTGTGACGAGGAGATAGCGCTTCACGATGGGGTGGGTTCATCCGGGGTGGGTGTGTGACTCTGTACTAATGCCCGCCACAGGAAGCTTGCGAGGTTGGAATTATTCAGTAAGGCCCCCTGTTACCGAGATGGATAGATGGGTGGGGGGTGCTGATGATGATGATCCAAAGACTTCAAGTCCTATAAAGGCCATCAGACAATACATCTCGGCGACTCGTACTTCACATCGATAATCGGGCCCAATGGAAGCGGCAAGTCCAACAGGTATCCCCCCTTCCTCCTCCTTCCCAAGCTTGGCCGTATCTGATGACCACAGTATGGACGCCATCTCCTTCGTCCTCGGCATAAAGTCCTCGCATCTCCGCTCGGCGCATCTCCGCGACCTAATCTATCGTGGGCGCAAACTCCGTGCCGCAGGTGGAGGCGGTGAAGACGAGAGTACGCAGCGCGACGACCCGACAACGGCATGGGTGATGGCAGTGTATATAGACGATGACAACGCTGAGCACCGCTGGAAGCGGTCCATCAACCCGGCGGGGAGTAGCGAGTACCGTATCAACGACCACCAGGTCACTGCCGCACATTACAACAAGGCACTTGAGGAACAGAACATCCTGATCAAGGCGCGGAACTTCCTAGTGTTCCAGGGAGATGTGGAAGCTATTGCCAGTCAGAGCTCGACGGATCTTACGAGGCTGATAGAGCAGATCTCGGGATCGCTTGAGCATAAGGCTGAGTATGAGAGGTTGCAGGTCGAGCAGGAGAAGGCGGCAGATACATCGACTTTTAATCTTAATCGGAGGAGAGGGATAAATGCTGAGATCAAGCAGTATCAGGAGCAGAAGAAGGAGGCGGAGAGTTATCAGGCAAAGATGCAGCAGAGGGATGAGGCGATTGTCACTCATATCCTGTGGAAGCTTTTCCATTTTCAGCAGACGATGGAGAGGAATAAGTCCGAGATCGAGAAGCATCAGCATGAACTGAAGGAGTTTCGACGGGCACATGAAAAGTATGCGCAGCGACTTGAGGAGGCAAAAACGGAACAGGCAAAGGCGACAAAGAGTGTTAGCAAGCATGAGAGGAATATTAAGAAGAAGGAGAAGGAGCTTGAAGAGAAGGAAACGAGCTTGGTCCCCGTGGACGAGAAAATTAACATCGCTGCGTCACACTTGAAGAAATATTCGAGTAGGGTGAAGGAGATCAAGAGAGACCAGGACCACCAGACGGTGACGGTGGAGAGCATGGAAAAGGACCTTGCCGTCGTACAAAAAGCGCAGACCAAGTTTGAGAAGGAGCAACAGAAGGCTGCTGAGGAAACTGGAATTGCACTATCGGATGCGGACCTGGCGGAATATAATAAGCTCAAGGAACGAGTCAGCACCAGGGTTGCCAGCGAACAGATTAACATTGACAACTACAACCGCGACATTAAGACCGATTCCGAAACCGTAACATCGCTTAGCTCAAAGGTCGAGGCCACAAGATGGCAGCTGTCCAAACTGGAGGGCGAGGTCGCGGATCTCAAAGAGCGACGAGAAGAGATGAAGGCTACGATTGCACAGATTGTCCAAGAGATCGATGTAAAGAAAAGAGAGTACAACACCATGACTTCGGACCGCCTTAGAAATGCGCAAAAGCACAAGGAACTCAACGAAAAGCTGCAAGACTGTCTCGTTAAGCTACTTGAGGCTGACGACGGCCGACGTCAATCGGAGCGTGAAATTAAGGTTAAGGAAACTATTGTCTCTCTCAGACGCATCTTCCCCGGTGTCAAGGGCCGTGTCTCGGAATTGTGCAAGCCAAAGATGAAGAAGTATGGCGAGGCCGTTTCAACGGTATTGGGACGACACTTTGACGCCGTTGTCGTCGATAATGAAAAGACTGCTAAGGAGTGTATCGATTATCTCAGAGATCAGAGAGCTGGACAGGCAACTTTTCTGCCGTTGGAGACGATTCAGGTTAAGGCTTTGAACTCCAATTTAAAGGGTATGCATAGAGGGATGAGAATGGCCATCGATACCATCGAGTTTGATAATTCGGTTGAGAGGGCGATGCTCTACGCTTGTGGCAATGCTGTTGTCTGCGACGATCTAGGAGTTGCAAAGTACATTTGCTACGAGAAAGGCCTTGAAGTCAAAGCGGTCACCCTCGATGGAACCGTCATCCACAAAGGCGGTTTGATGACCGGTGGTCACGTCGGCGGTGGCAAGGGAAGACGTTGGGAAGACCAAGAAGTCGAAGCACTAAAGCGACTTAAAGACAACCTTTCGACCCAAATCGCCGCTCTTCCCAAGAATCGTCGGGGCGCGCAAGAAGAAGCTCTCCAGGGTGAATTAACAGGTCTCGAGCAACGCCTTTCTTACAACCGCGACGAGCTAAAGCATCTCGAACGGACACTCGCCAGTAAGCAGAAGGAGATGGTCCACAACCAGAGGCAACTCGCGGATTCGGAACCGAAGCTTGCAGAGGCTACTGCGTCGCTCGATGATCTTAAGAATAAACTCGAGGAACTCCAGGTCGTGGTATCGGAGGCTGAAGATAATATCTTCGCTGACTTTTGCACACGACTTGAGTTTGAGAATATTAGAACTTACGAGAAGCAACAGGGAAGTCTACAGCAAGAGGCACAACAGAAGAGACTTGAGTTCACTACCCAGATCAGCAAACTTCAGAGTCAGCTTACTTTTGAGAGGGGACGACTGAAGACTACAAAGGAACGAATCGAGAACCTACAGAAATTAGCAGAGAGAGATGAGACGATGGTGGAAGAGCTTGAAGAGGAGAAGCAGGGCATCAGTGAGGAGATGGATAGCATTGAAGCCGAGTTGGAGATAATGAGAGAAGGGCTGGAAGGAAAACGCGCAGAGATGGAGAAACGCGCCCAGAGGGTAACAGAGTTGAAACGCGACGTTGCAAAGCGCTTTGGAGACCTGGAGGAGACCAACAGGACCATTACCACACTGGTATGTAGTAGTCCCTTACCGGGTGGAATAGGGTTAATCTAACGTCATCCCATCCTGTAGGAATCCGAAATCGAAAGAAACGCAGCAGGCAGATACGCCGTCCTCCGTCGGTGCAAGCTCGAAGAAATCGAAATCCCCCTCACCGAGGACTCTGCACCCATCGACGACCTCCCAATCGACGATACACTCGGACAAGACCCGGACGCAATGGATGTCGACGAAGACGACGAGAACAACGCAAACGGCAGCGCAATTAGCAGAGTCGCTCTCCAAGACTACGGCATTGAAGTCGATTTCGACGAGCTTTCAGAGTCCCTCCAGGATAGCGGTGAGGATAAAATCGAAGAAGAGCTCCTCGAGAAAATCAAGACACTCTCTGGCGAACTCGACCGGATGGCACCAAACATGAAAGCCATCGAGCGTCTCGAAGGCGTCGAATCTCGCCTGCAAGAAACAGAAAAAGAATTCGAAGACTCCCGCCGCCTTGCAAAGAAGGCAAAAGACAAGTTCATGGCAGTCCGCGAAAAGCGCTTCGACCTTTTCAACAAAGCTTTCGCTCACATCTCGGAGGAAATCTCCGTCGTCTATAAAGACCTCACAAAGTCCTCAGCCTTCCCCCTGGGAGGAACCGCATACCTTGACCTCGAAGACACCAACGAACCCGTCAACGGCGGTATCAAGTACCATGCCATGCCCCCCCTTAAGCGCTTCAGAGATATGGAACACCTTTCGGGGGGAGAGAAGACGATGGCTGCGCTCGCGCTGCTGTTCGCCGTCCATTCTTATCAACCAAGTCCCTTCTTTGTGCTCGATGAAGTCGATGCGGCCCTCGATAATACGAACGTCCAGAAGATCTCGAATTACATCCGCCAGCATTCTGGACCGGGATTCCAATTTATCGTCATCTCTCTCAAGACGGGGTTGTTCCAGCAGAGCGATGCACTAGTGGGAATCTATAGAGATCAGGTCGAGTGTAGTTCCAAGAGCTTGACGTGAGTTTTATTCCCTGCCAATATGAGGAATGGTGTAGGCTAACTGAAATAGGCTCGATTTGGAACAGTATGTCGACGACAAGTAATTTTTTAGTACCCGCGAGTTTTACCCACACTTGTTTTTTTACTTTTGCAACGTTTGGTTTTTTTCAAATTTTCACTTTGTTTGTGGGTGGGGCTGTTGTGCTGCTTTTGTGAAGGAAGGAAGGGTTATGTACTTGTAGAAGCGGCGGTGGCGGTAGTGGGGATGCTGTATGGTAGCTTGCAAAAGGGGAGGAGATTTCAATCAAGCAATGGAAGTGGTGTTTTTTTCCCAGCAAGATTGACTTGGTTTGGAGATCTGCTCAAACCTCCATGGATTGGTTTGATTTCATATGCTAGTGCCATCTCACAGGCCATCATCGTTCACGGTAGTACTTTAGGGGGGAGCGTCTCTTTCGGTGCTGTCATTCATATTTTGATAGGATCGGGCCGTTTCCGTTTCTCCAGCCATACCCCGAATACAAATCCCCGTAATCAGAATGCCATACAGCACAATGCCCAAGTACAAGCCCAGTCAGAATGCCACTCGCATCTTTGTTTTGACAGTCGAGCAATACATATACATCAACTATTACCAAAGATTCATAAGTATCGAGACACAGTGCACCAAAAACTTATTTCACCACCGCTCAAGACTACGACAGTATCTACCTCTCAACTTTAAGTACCCTGTGGAAGGTAATCTAATAGCCAAATACTACCATTGTACCAGAGAACATACTCTTCAGCCATATTTGCCGAATCACAGTTTCTACTGCACAATTTGATTCTTCCATTCGCCCACACTCTATCTTAGCCACCCCTCCGCCCCAACCATGAATCATTCCGGTACCAGCTAAATAGTGGCTCTTCTCATCCTAATAGCCGAGGCTCTCCTAGTAACTGCTGGAACGCTACTACTTCTTCCAAGTCCCATTTGTCTATTCCTAGCACCTCCACAAATATTGAATCCGCCATCACTAACGTCGTTATTTCCGGTTGTAGGGCGCAAATCGTCATGATATGGCTGTAATGGCGGGTCTCCTTCATCATCTGATCCAAGACTTTCTTGTTCTGATTCAAGGCTTTCTTGTTCTGACCCAATACTTTCTTGTTCTGATTCAGGAATGTATTGTTCCGATCCATCGCTGTCTTGTTCTGACCCGGGTTCATCTCCTACCGGTGCCCAATGTGTGTCTACGGAACCAGAAGCACTCAGCTCGTCTTCAGAGTTGGAATCTCCTTCCTCATCATCCACGGATGCACAGGGGAGTAGTGCTAGCGCATGAAGTTGCATATGACCTGCAAGATGACGTTGAAGCTTCTGTGGGGGTAATTCCTCGCCGCACAAAGGACAAGGCTGATCTGACTCGGTGGATCTCTCTGCCCTGTCGACAATAATCTGCAATTCGGAGGGCCCGAATAGTCCGGAGTGTTTTTGTATCAGGTGATCTTTGAACACTGTTGCGGCGTGGAAGTCGGTATCACAAGCATTGCAGAACCATGACCGCCTGTGCAGCAGCTGTTCGTGCTCAAACCACTCGTACTGGCTACTGAATAGATAGTCGGGTCTTGGGCAGTCCTTGAAGGTGCACACATAGGGCCGGATATCCCTAAACACATGTCTCCTAGAAAGTAATGAATTAGTATTGATTCAGGATGTCTCGCAGTCTGTAACGTACACCCAAGATTGCCTTCCCTTAACGAAAATAATGAAGAAACAGTAAGGGCAAAGGAAAGGCTCGCCAATAAAGGCGGATTCCTGGTTCGGAGGTGGTGGCACATGAGGTCTCTCGGTAGAATAGTACGCGTAGCTATATGTTGTCCGCGAAAGGGCCGCTTCAGACCGTGCGTATGTAACATCTAGACCTCCATAATCTTGTGCTGTCGAAACTGGAGTTTGGGTGGTAAGAGAGTCTGGGCCCGGAGGTGTCGTAGAGGTGTGGTCAAGAGCTTTGGGATCTATCGTCTCGATTTCCTCTCCTGATGTAGCGACGATGTTTTCGCGGTGCTCTTGATAATATTTGAGAAGTTGCCGGCGTTTGGTGTTTGCTCTCCCAAGGCGGGTTGTCAGGTACTTGTCGGCCTTTGGAAATTTGTAGCATGCAGAGTCCACATCAGTGTGTTCATAAAAGGATACGTCAATTGACGAACACCTTTCAAGCCTGTCGCGTGGCACAGGGTTCTGAATAGCGATCGAAAACTTATAGACAAGTAATGGAATGAGAAACATCCACCAAACACTCCTTGAAACCAGACAACTTCGTCGTTTCTTCCTCTTCCTCCTCTTCCTCCTCTTCCTCCTCTTCCTCCTCTTCCTCTTCCTCTTCCTCCTCTTCTCCTTCATGTTCCTTATCCCCCTCTTTCACCCCTCGTTCTTCTATATGAATATGATGAATATGGCCCCGAACCAAAGTATATGCTGAGGAAAGGTCAGCTAATATACCAGTGTTTCGCGATCCGCGGTTAACGTAATGACTGGTACTTGCCATCTTTAAGAGCGACATTTAAAGCGTCGAGCAGATCCATAACGGTTCGTTTAACTTCCGATGCTTCATGAAGCTTATGATCAAGTGACATCTCATTCCTAGGGTTGCGGTGGGCACCTGCACTCTTGGCCCAGACTCGGAATCTTCCTCGATCATCTTCAGTGTCAACGCAAGCGGCTACGGACCAGCTCATTCCCAACGGCTGCATTAAGTTCAGGAGAAGATCAAAGGATTTGATGCAAGCTCGATATAAGGAAAAGATGCTGAAGCTGTCTCGAGGACACATGTTGCGTTTGTTTCGGGAGACAAACATTTCCATCGCTAGTTGCAGATTCTTAAGTGGCATCGGTGTACAGAGACATTCATCACTGACATCCAATTAAGACTGCCTTACCTGCATCAACCCCGCAACCCCGCAACCCCACTCGTTGATGTGACAACCAGGTTGTCCAGAAATCCGAATCACTCTTCCCCCTTGGAATCCAACTAGCTTGAATCATCCTGAAAACACAATCCCCAAGTCTCTGCGAACGCAACACGGCGCCTACTGATATGGAGATTGCTGGCATAGCTTTGGCCATATTCCCCCTGGTCGTGAAAGGCTTATATTCCCTGCTCGATGCTTCTCGTACAGTAAAGAATTTGAGAGACTACCACTGGGTTTTGGGGCGTCTGGTGAGGCAATTTAATATGGAGAAAAGCAAGTTTGGGAATACGTGCGGAGAGATTCTGGGTGAATTGGTCACGAGAGAACTGTTGATTGGAAAAGGCTGGGACGATCCGAATTTCCAGAAAATACTCGAGGCGCGCTTTCGACCTCATACAGCAAAGCTTTTTATAGACCTCATATGTTTTCTAAGGTCAAATCTTCAGGAGTTGATTGATAAACTTGAGCTCGATAAAATCCAAAAGGTAAGCGTTTCCTATTGGTTTCTACTCATCAGCAGGAGCTACCCAAGGCTACTGTAAATCGGACACGGAGTTTTCGTTGCTGAGGATAGTCTCTACAGCCTACATTACTAGACAAATACATCAAAAGAAGACTGTGGAAGAAAATCAAGCTTGTCCTTCAGGAAGGAGAACATCAAGCATTATTGGACCACATCTACAAAATCAATGCCGATCTACATCGATTATTGATAATCCACTCGGACCATGTCGTTGAACCACTTCAACCGACCGTAATGAAGACTACGAAGACTTATGCTCGTATACGGAAGCACGCAATCAAGCTTCACGATGTCTTCCAGGAGAAGTTTCACACCGAACACGGTTGCCCAGACATCCCACATAATGTCGACCTCCCATTGCAAAGGGTTTCTGCTGATGAAAAAGGGCACGATTCAGAGGCTGTGAAACTCAGAGTCCTGTTCTCTCTCGATATTTGGAACGAAATTGAGTTCGAGTTGGTCGACTGCCCAGAATACGCTCATGCCACCACAAGGGATGTTGTAGTTGGTAGCAACGATGGGAAAAGCGGGACTGGTGCCGTCCGGTGGGCTGGGCTGGGAGGTGGAGTTGTTGAAGGTGGGAATACTGAGCCGTAAGAGCAATAAATCTCGTGTTGCATGGTATGGCGGCCCAATGCTAACATGTCCGCAGAATCAAGGCGAAAAGGAAAGTTATGTTCGATATCCCGGAAAGAAACCAGTCACCGTCCCTCGGGGCCGTCCAGGAAATAGAGAACTTATGTTTTGAAATTCGCCGAGCTAAGAGCATTTGCTCGAAATGTTGCCTAGGGGTTCTTGTCGCCGCGGGGGTGCAGTGGCGTTTGTGGCCGGCAGCCGACCCATTGTCTTCGCGCTATATCTTAGAGACCGTGTCCCTTGACAGTTTGCTTCAGCGTGGGACTCTTGACCGAAGGGACCGTCTACAGTTAGCGGTGCAGCTTGCGAAGGCTATGATGCATCTTCATGCAACTCAGTGGTTAGGCGAGCACTGGGGAAAACGGGACATATTCTTCCCTCAGGTTACCACTAAAGCTGAGGATGATAGCGGTAAGCTTGTCACGGTCCGGAAACCGATGACCAACAATCCTTTAGTACGCCAAACCTTCGGCAGTCTGGAGCACCCCAGCACTGGCACACCTGGGCAAAGTGAGGCAGCGTCGACGACACCACGTATCTTGCAGTACGATAGAAGCCTCTTTTCACTTGGCGTCATCCTGATCGAGCTTTTGATCGGAAAACGCATAGAAGACCTTCCAGAATACCCAGAAGACAATTATCAGTTAGACGGTAGCGCCGAGTATCATACCGCAGAACGTCTCATTACTAGTGGGATAATTGATGTGGAAGCTGGCACTATATACGGTGGTGCTCTGAGGAGATGCTTTCGGGGACTAGATTGCAATGCGACAAGTCTGGAGGATGACGGGCTCAAGTATGAAGTTCAAGTGAAGGTGATAGCTGAGCTAGAGAAGTTTTGGAACGCCTATGCCTGTAAAAGTTGGAAGTTGGAAGCTTAAGCAGCGCCTTAATCGCTCATCTCCTCGATAACGCCGCCTCCCTTTTATCTCAATCAACCTTTACTTCTTCTCCTATGATTCCCTTGCTTATCCCTGTCATCTCGCTTTGTCCTTCCATTTCTTCAACCTCGCATTCCAACTACCATGGCCGCCGAAATGACGCGCGACGTACTCAGGTCATGACACCGAAGCCAACCTCTCCATTCGAATTCTCTTCTACCCTACTTATCTCCATCTAGCATGCTTAAGTCTTAAAGTTAGCAGTGCGAAGATTGATATTTGTTTGGTCTCGAATATCTTATTTTATAGGCTAGATTTGCACGAGACTATCTAAAAATATAAGCCATATTTTTGAAGCTTAGAATGACACACACTTAGCCCTTAGCCTATTTAACCTTTCCTATGCATTATGGGAAATGATTCTTCAAGAAAAGCGGCTTTCTATCTAGAGTGTATGCTAGTACTTTTGAGTAGATTTCTAGGGTCCTGAAGCTTATATAAACGAAGGGATCGGAAATAATTTTACTGTCCAGCCAGTTGGACTTCTACTATAAATCATTAGTGCGTGAAGGGTAAGGGAAGACATAGTAACGAGCTACTACAGACAGAGGAAGTGTGAGCAAGAGCAAAGGGAAAGGTCTCCTTACAGGCAAGAGACCACGAGATGGAGTACAAAAGTCGAGCCCGACCGGCCCCACGTACTGAAGCCTCGTGCCAGTGGAAATTATGAATAACCGGCCATTTTCAAATGGCTCTCTCGGGTTCTCCTTTACCACCCCTACTTTGTTCACCACTCCAACCGCAGACCAGCACATCTCTATACTTAGATATGCTAGTTTCTTGCATTTCACAATAAACGATAACATCGAAGCTAAAGCTAGATACTGCGTGCCTTATTAACGAGTTGATCTTTCCAAAAGAATTAAAAGTAAACTAAAAGAAGAGTAAATAGTAGTATTGATATTTATTCCATCCTATCTGCGATTGTGCCCGTTTCTGAGGAAAATTCGTGATATTTTTGACCTATTCACAAACTGGATAAGGATTGCAATTGCGAGCAAAAAATGGCTGGAAACTGGCCCCAACGATGATGATGAACACCTCCATTGCAATTTACTAGTCCGCGAGATCTACAACCTGGAAGAGAACCCAGGTTTTGGTTCCTGGTATGGGCGTGTGCTGTACATTGTCAATAGAGATTGGTGGATCCGGTCCGTCCACGGATGGACCAATATCCACGAACAGTCTACCCATTCATCGATCCAACTGCGCAACTGCACATACAGCCATGTACCCCAACCTGTAACCGCTGAGTATCCTCACTTGTACATTGGCACACATACATACAGCTTGCTTAAATTTCTTAGGGTCCGTCTTTCTTTCTCCTTCTTTGAGATTTTGGCACGCTTCTTTCTATGGGCCACAAATTGGAGGTACGGTGGAGGTAAGTGTACTTAGAGGTCACCCCCGGTGGCTTGAGATTATCAACATATACCACTATATTCCCCTATTCCCCTTAACAACCCACGGGGCGATTGACGTACTACTTTACTTAATGGCCGGGCCTGGGAGTACTTGGTTACTCGCTAACGAACCTAAAATCCATGTTCGACAATACCCACCGACTTATCCAATTAATAATGCAGTCTACTAACACTGCGCGGTGAAGAGTAAGAATTCTGCCCGGGACCTGCAGTCTCTAATACTCGCTCTCCCATTTGCTCGTATGCCTTAGAACCATTGCCTATCGATATCTGCCTCACAGGAACTTCAATCAGCACAGGTACCTGCCATCCGCTCGCCTTCACCTACCAGGGGATTTGCTAGTTGTCCCCAGTTTGTAAGCTGGCACGTGTGAGAACGATATGTAAAACCACTCCCTCACCTCAAGTATGCGTCTGTAGGAAATGCAAATATAACTGGGGGTTTTTTCCGTAAGGATGGTGAGAAATTATGAAACGTCAACCACAAACACGAAGAAATATCAATGTGGATTGGCCCGTAAGCACGAGGTTGCATGGTCATGGAACAAGAGCTATGGGTTCTCGAGTTTCTTAAAAACCCAAGCAAGGCTACTTCTGCCGAAAAGAATGGCGCCGCAGACTCAAGCTTAGACAACGTGGTGTAGCCATTCGAATTCAAATCGCAACTTCTCAATACGATACTGGGCCCTTGAATGGTATTTTCATTCCTCTCCCGAGTGCCTCGTAACAACCACAAGTCCCCCTTCTCAAGCAATAACCTTACTAATCTTATACTCCACACTCGTCCCCTTCTCGCCCACCACAAACCTCCCAGACGCAACAAACACCGAGTCCTCCAAGAACTTATACTTCTCACACCCCGTCTACCCGCTGTTAGCCCCATCCCCTCGTACTCCAGAGCACCCACCTGAAACTTTGGCACCGAAACAACATTCCCAAACCCGGTTGTCTTCGCGTCTGGCGCCCCCTGGAGGACCTTCCCGATCTCCTCGGTGATCGTGATGATGCCCGTGTACGTGAACGTGATCGACTACCACTATCAGCAACGTCCACAGCACGCGCTAGTGGGGTACCTCGTCGTCGTCGGTTCTGTGTCCCCCGTTAGCAGCTGGAGGAGGGGAGGGGGGGGAGGGAGTACTTCAACACGCTGCGCACATCGAGCCGGAGATGCTTTCCGCTGGGGTCGGCGTGGATCCAGTCGCCGCCCATGACGAGCTCGGCATTGATGGAAGGCTCGCCGGGTTCGGAGACGAGGGTCGCCGCCGAGATGTTCTGTGGTTGTCTAGCGTGGTTCGGAGGGGAGGGGGGGAACGTACGACAAAGATCTGGTTCCCGCCGACGGAGAGGGCTCCTGTTGGGTTCTTAGTATGTGTGGTGCGGTGATGGGGGAGAGGGATACCGATGGGGCGGGGGGGATCGATTGCGGCCTGTTGATGCTGTCAGAAATGAATTGAGCGGGAGATAGGGGACGGACGATGAGGGTTGCGAAAGGCTTGAGGGATGGGAAGCCGGTCATGATTGCTGTTGGGGATGGAGGATAGAGAGGTTCGGAGGTGGAGTTCTAGAGAATGGATCGAGCTTAAGAACTAGAAGCTCCTGCTACTAGTGCGGGGACGCGGGAAGCTCGGACTGCATCTGGGTTGTTTCTCCGGTGGGCGGGATGGTGGGGTATTTTCGGGTGTCCGAATCGATAAACACTTGCAGCGTGCATCTCACCTTCAATAGTTTTGGCTGAATATTTTATTACACCAAGAAGTACCGACTTACAAACCCTCTTCTCCTTTTCTCTTGAATTGAATTGAATTACTATATACACCCATTGGAGAATGTGAAGTGATAACTAACCCCACCCCGAAGCTCCGTTCCGATACGTTACTACCCGTAGTCTCGTTGGACGCTCTCCTAACAAGCCGCGTAGCGGGATAAAAAGCATCTGATCGAAGCTACAACTACCCGGACTCACGATGTAACGTCAGTCGGTTGTCATCAATCCTCACTCGTGAACGGCGAACATGAAGTGATATATGTGTCCAATCTCACTCGAACTTGCTTCTTCTAATTTTGACGTTTCTATATCAGAACCCCAGATACGAAGCCTCGCATTTCCTATAAGCAGCATATTAAAACAGCATGCTCTATTTGCGGATACTATAGCAACCCCACCTTATGCATATATCTACTGGATATGGAGGCCTATTGGGGCTGACTTTTCCACTGTACAGAACGCGGAACTTTCCATGGAAATAGGGTGTGCAATTGAGGTGATATAGGAAGTATGATGGTTCTATACGAGGTGGAAGCGGGAGACTAAAGGATAGCCTACCAGCTGGCTCGGGCTGTATTATTCTCGTCCCCAGGTTTTCTAGTCGCTTGCAAACTCGCTCCTCAAAAGGCGAAAAGGAGCGGCTGGTATGCGAATGCAGCTAAGTATGATCATTGGCCCTTCACACGAACTCTGATGCTAACAAGAAATACTAGCGCCTTTTTCTACCCAAATTCAAAGCTCTATTCCTGGTCTTACCATTGACATAGAATATTTATATATCCACGGGTTCTGTTCTAATGGACATGTATGGTCTACAGGAAGACCTCAATTCTCTTGGACGGATGCCCACAACCCAAGTTTCACTAAAGAATAATAGGACCACTGTGGGTCCCAGTGGGGTGGCTAATGACAGTGCCAACCGATATGATGGAGTATGCATATGGGGAGAGTACTCTAGGAGGCGCTTGACTGACAAAGCCGTGCGGGTGGTGAAATTGAAGGCGCGGTCTGGGGAGGAAGTATATCCCAATAGTCCCCTCGCCTCAAACACTCCGTCCTAGCTCCCTAACTCACCAGCCTGGCCGGCTTGGTCGCTTAGGAACGCTACATCATTATTCCCCTCTCCGTCATCGCCATATCCGCCAAGTTGTATATTGAAATGTTGAGGGAGGAGAACGAAGATTGTTATCTGGCTTCAAGCGAGTATATACTAAGTACCCACGGCCAAGTTCAGATATATACGCAGCTTTTCTAGAATATATTGAGTTCATTGCATATTCGACTTGTCGAAAATTAGAAGCAAGTCAACAAAGCCCCTACGAGAAGGGGGAGTTATCCACTAGGAGTTTGGTACGTCTTGTGAAGCTCAAACTGGGTGAGTTTCCAATGCTTCACAGTACGTCACTCGGCAATCCTTCCACGACCGCACAGACCTCCAACTCTAACCCAACATCATCACCCCACCCCTATTACCTCTCCCTTCTTCCACACTTACCCACAACCACAATGCCCCCCCAAGCGCCCCGCCACCACCACCCCCAGCGCCTCCAAACGCGCCAAACCCACCCCCTCAGTCGTCACCGCCGGCAAAGCCATCCTCACGCTCGCCTCCCAAACCCCGGACTCCTCCGACCTCAACCTCACCTCGCAGCAAGCCCGAGACCTAATCGCCTACACCCAACACCTCGAATCCTGCTCCTCACCCCCAGAGCTGAGCAAAGACGAGCTCAACAAGAAGGTCACGCAGCTGCAAAGCCTAGTTGTCCGCGGGATCGAGAAGCTCCTCAAGGTTTGCCTATACCTTCCCGAGAAATGGGGGAGGTGGGGATGGCTAATGGGGAACAGTGGAAGCCGTCCTGTAAAACTAGCAGCGCGACGTTCTCATTCGAAGGAATCTGTGCAGACGCCCGGATCATGGCAAAGATGCTGGGTGTCGAGGATGCGACCAAGTTCAAGGCCAAGAGGTATATCCCCCACACATACACAAACACAGGGGCTAATAAAAGGGGGTGATAGGTACACGGTACAGCAGTTTAAGGACGACATCGTGGAGTCGTCGGTCTGTGGCAGCAGTAGGTACAGCATGTTGTATCTCTCCGGAAATGTCAACCTGAGGTGGAACCACGAGACTGGTGAGTACAAGTGGACGGGGAGGTATGGGATTTTGCGGTGATGGAGGGGAGGGAGGAGGCCTAACTTTTCTTTTCTTTTCTTTGTGGGTAACTCAATACTCTGGGTGGTGTTTGTGCTTGCGGGTTTAAATACTTGATATGTAGTATTTCTAAGAATTTGTGGTTCGAGTTTAAAGGCTTTTTTTTTAATATTCTGGATTATACTTATACTCTTGTGCTTGTCTCAGCTCTGGTTCTAAACAATCAACACTATCTACCACTCACTTCGTACAGTATCTTCGACAAGTCTAAGCTCTAACCTAGAGCTCTTACGATCTGCGTGATATTCTATGCCCGAGCGACACCCTAAGTACTTTACATTTCCAGCTATCTAAGGCACCCACTATGTACTACACATTGCCTCCGCTTTATCTCCACCTACCGGCATCTATACAAACAGAACAGCACTGGAATCTACTCTACTTTACGCTCTAAGTCCCTCCTTTAGTTCTAGATGCTCAAGGATGCAGCACACGCACACCAAAGGAATCGAGGCTCACACTATATAGGGAAGGAAAGGAAAAAAATGAGGTAGAAGAATCAGAAAAGAAGCATTCGACTTTTGCCCATTGGGATATAAACCCGCGCCCATAACTCAAGAAAAGATAAAGAACCCATGAAATTCGCTGCCCTAGTAAAACACAAGCAAAAACTCCCAAAAGAACAAAAAGGGAACGGTAACCGCATCATAAAGACATTTGCAAGCTGTTATTTATGCTAATCAAGCACCGCTGTTCTTGAGGCCAGGAACAGCAGCCCAAGCTTCCTTGCTCTGTGGCATCTTGACACGACCAAAGTTCTGGTCCAGATCCTGCATATCTCGATTAGCGAATAATTGGGAGAAAAAGAGAATGTGACATACGAGGATTAATTTCATGGCATTTCGGCTGCGAAGATAGCTGAGAGGACTCTGGTCTTCCACAGGCCTCACAGAAGGCTTTGAGGCTCCTGTTAACACTTTTGCATCATGTTCTTTACCGGGGAATGGGAGTATGGTCTTCAGAAGTTCGTACGCCGCTAATGTGCATCCAAACTGCGGTGAACTGCGCATGATTCTGGCAGGACCACCCTTGAAAAACGCCTTAAAGCCCTCTTCTTTCAGGATGGTGCTAGCACAATGTACCAAACCACGGTAATGAGTTTGTCCCTTCCTGGCTTCGACCTGAAGACGGGTCTTAATGACATCGCAAGGAGTGGTGAAATAAGCTGCTGGCATACCAGCGATAGCACCGGCAGTCAAGAGTTGAAAGACTCCCAAGCTCTTGGTAGGTGATTCGCCGAACCAATCCTTCTTGAGATGCGCATAGGCCGGGAAATAAATAGCAGAGAACGGAACGTCGCGGAGGAGACATGCGCTCGCACCCTTGTAAAGACCGACCACTCCTAAGTTCTTAACTATCCAGAGTGCGGATCGTCTAGGAACGCCTTCAACATTCCTTGCCACTTCTCCTTGAATTTGGAGACGGATCTTGACAATCTCAAGAGGGCTAGCCAGAGTTATTAACTGAGCTGATACAATTGTGAGACTTGTGAAATTCTTACTTTGTGAATACAACCTGGCAAGCACCAGCTGTACCACCAGAAAGCATCTCCCAGGGCAGTGAGATGTTGCCATTCTTGTCCGTACCCTTTCCTCTCACCAGGTCGTTGACTGTGAGTTTGATTGCTTTTTCGGGAGCGACACCCTGTACAATGATTAATTAATCAACTGTTGCAAAGGATCTGATAAGAGATCTCACGATCAGCTGTGGGCCCAAACCGCTGTATAAACCACGGAAACCCTCGTTGCGAATGACCTTCTTTGCGCAATCGAAGGAATTCTTATATCTCATTTCACCCACAACCTGACTTCTCTGATTCTGCATACGAGTTTTGACTAGATCGATGGGATAAACAACTGTGGCACCAAAAGCTCCGGCAATAGCACCCAAGCCGAAGTTGTATGCAGACTCAAGAGCCTGACCAAAGAATCCATCTCCATGCAGAATTGAGGAAGAGGTAGGAGTTAGAGAGGTGGCCTTGGGCGCAGTAATCCGAGGTGCTTTCCAGAGGGGATCAAGAACACGAGCGAACTCTTTCCACGAAAGACGGTCAGTGGTACCATCAAGTCCGGCGAAATGGAACAAGATATCAGCTTCCATTGGCGTGAAATGGGAAAATCTTGTAATCCTTGCCGCCTCATTGAGGAAATCGGTTCTGGTGATCTTTCCGTCTGATGACTTTGAGGTTGCACTTCTCACGATGGTATCAATGATATCCATCTCTCTTACTACATTCTGGAACGCTCGGACGTCGGCGTAACTAATCTTGGTACTGCTACCGATATTGCACAACGTGTGGAGGTTCTCCAGAATATGGTTAGACAGCTTGTGCGCTGAAGTTTCCATAATGACGCGCTGGAACTCTTCGGGCTCAATGAAACCCGAGCCTTTCGGATCGAAGGTCTGGAAAGCCTGGCGAATTTTCTCTCCCTGCAGTGCCCTCATCATTTGCGAGAATTGGGGATACGTCAAATCATGTCTGCTGTTCTTTCCGCCCAAGTACAGAGTGGCCCAAGCGCTATCCCAGTCGAATGGAATGGTATCGGCGCCCTTGTACTTCTTGTATAGATTGACGAAATCACTAAACTTCACGGATCCCTTTCCTTCAACATCAAATAGCCGGAACGCGATCTGGTATTCTGCATCGGGTTTGGCGAGTAGAAACTCAAATGCCGCCCACTCCTTAAGTGAAATGTAACCTTCTTTTCGTCGGTCAGCGACGTCGAACATTACGGCATACTGCTCGCGCTGAATCTTGTGGTAGTCTTCCTTCGGTGGAGCAATTGCGTTTACAAAGTCGTCCTTGCTCATCACTCGCTCTCCCGATGGCGTTGTATGAGTCGCATACTTGTCGAACAACCGTTTCGTCTCGTCCGACAACAAAACTGGATGCTCACTCCCGAGGAGTGACTCTTTGACCGCTTCCTTGATGGTCGCCATGACGGGTAGGTTACGTTTCGAGAATTAAAGGCAGGCGTAGCAATAGTGTCACAACTGTCAACTAATGATTCGCAGATATCGAGTCAGCACCGTTTTTTTGCAACGCCTTTGGAGAAGATGGATAGGTAAATTCAATCGATGCGCAGACGGATGGTAGGGGAGGGAAGTATGGCAGGAGGGAAGTATCATCAATGGAAACAGAGGAAACATTTTGCATTTGGTTCCAGAGAAGAGATAAGAGGGGGAGGGAGTCCAGCGCTAAGCAGCGGACCGCTCTCATCCGGTCCTGCTGCGCTGAAGAGTGCAGTTTTGAGGGTACAATGGGACACTGGCCCTCGGCGGGTTTCTCGAGATGCCCGAATACCACCTCCCCGCAGGTTTCGACGAGGCTTGTGGGGAACTCTCGACCGCCGAGAGATTGAACAAGAAACACTCTTACTCACCAACGCTAGTTGAAGGGTTTGTTGCACGGACGGTATGTCAGGGCGGAACCTTGATGTCGTGATTTCGCCAGACGGGGGGCACTTGCTGGCTACTCTTGGGTCGAAAGGTCAACTATTCGATGAAAAGTAGACGTGATCACTGCTGGGCAGGAAGACTAGGTGCTAAAGAAACGTACGAAAGAAGGGGGGAGGATCTGGGGTTGAGCTGGGAGCTGGCTCTAGCGAAAAGAAGGGAAGGGTAGGCCCAGCTCTAAAAAAATTTGAAAATTTGTCCACTTCTTTACTCTTCGCGTTGGAGTTCCATTTGCGCTAGCTCGGCCACCTTCTGCTTTCGGCATTCTCCGATCCTGCTACTGCCAGAGCCGCTTCATTGATCCAGGAACCTTTCTGCAATGGTGTGCAGTGATGCACACTCTCGCGATCTGGCAGCAGCAAATAAAATAAAGTGGTCGACGGTCGCAGCCGTAGATAACAAAGCATGATCCCAGTTCTCTTCCGGCAACCAGGATTGCGCCACTTGAGTCCTCGGGAGTTATATGTATCTTTATCTCGTTTGTTTGAAAACCATTACACGCAACTACTTCAGCGCTGTCAGAGAAACCCTCCCGCGCTTTCTTACCTCGCCGTGGGAGCATAATTAGGGCAGCACAAAAAGCAACAATAGTCAGATGTCGCCATACAGACGAATCCCATCATTCGCCCGAACCCCACGGAGAAGCTGCAGCTTATGTTCCTCCGCTCCCCGACAACTGCGTCGATGAGGACCCTTGACATTTCGGCTGTGGGTTTTCTTTTCTCCGCTGCTACTCACACTTCTACGCGGTACATAAACTGACGTTTTTAGGCTATTTCAACTACTCAAATCGATGTACCGTAAAGACTCGATAATAGAGTAGATTGCACTAAACTTGTGGCGAGTGACTATGCCACGGGTTTCGTGCGTGAGCCACGGGTTCCCGCGGTGGCTTATGCACGTTTGGTCGAGTCCCTACGGCACCCTACTCTAAGCACGGCGTGGCCAATGAGAACTCCAAGGCAACAATGGTTTGGAGGGATCTCGGTATTTCAAGATCCGTTACATACTTATAGTTATTTAGGTTCATCGCAGAACAAGTTTACTCGAAGCCCCGCGGAGACTGGTGCCAATTGCAATCACAGAAAATCCCATCGAGCCGGAAAATCCAAGTATAAGCAAGTTTCTATTCCAGATGCTGCTGAAGTCACCATGAACTCGTTCAGATTCATTACAGAACAAGTTTATTTTGTAGTTTTCTGCCGAACAAACATCCTTCTAGAAAATTTTGATTGCATCGAGTTGTCTGTAGGAGTCAAAGCCCTTTACAATCAACCAGTTCCCCCCAAAGACCCACAAAGGAGAAGCAGAAAATATCCCCATACCAGACGCCGCCGGCATGGCAGTAATGAATACGATCAAATATGTATCCGAGAGAACGTACTTCGAGGTTCCGAGGGATCTTGGTCCGGTTACAACTTCGGAAGGCTTCGAAACCTACAGAGTTGTGGTTTACATCATCGGCACCACTTAGATTTCCCGTTAAATTACTCATAGAAATTCAATTTAACCATCAATAGAATATTGGTTTTGGAATTGTATTGCTTGCTGTCATCTTAGCGACTGAGATAATCACCTCTTTTTTCAACCGAATTCTGTCAACTCAAAACAAAAGAGCTTAAAATCCTTGAAGCGGAACTGTGCATCAAGAAAACCGAAGCCACTCTGAAGGGAAAGGAAGCCGTAGATTAGACTAAGTACAAACCTTCTTTTGGTACCCCATGGTGCATATGAGATACCCTACAAGTGGTCATCAATTGCTTCGTTCGGTTCCTTGATGTATTGTGTTGTCTGCTATAGAGTAGCTATAGATAGTACATCATTCCGTAGCCTTGAAATTGAACCCCTCGCATCCTTAAAACTTCCGGTACCTTTTTACAGTTGCTTGGTTATGAGGGTGAGTACATACTAGCGTAGTGGCTAATACTGCCACAGGTGGTGCATTTGGGAGAAGCATGCTTCTGAGGGTACGCTGCATAAAGCCGTACTTCTTTCGTACGTCTCATTCACGATTGTCTTACACTCAATGCTATAGCTACCATGTTGTATAGCATCTGAAGACATTGGATCATATAAAGGATAGGTCATTCCAAAACCCTCGCTCTACATTGCTCCCATCCAACCCCTACATAGCATATGTACAGACCTTCGGCCTGTCGGACGACGCACCTGCACGCAATATGTTAGCAGCGAACCAACCAGACGAGTGAAGAAAGTGAGCGGACGCTTGGCATTATCGCGACTCACGGGCAACGTTTGAAAGCCGATCCCTCAACACAACACAGGTCAATTTGATTAAGAATGAAATAACAAGTAGTATACATATATAAGAAGCTCTACCATTATGCAGGACCACCATTGTTGTGAAGCAGGGTACTGACCCGCTTAGGCATGCCATCTATCCACCGGTAAATACACCCCCACAGCTACTCCTCCCACAACCGTTGTGCAACAATTACTTCCTCACGGCTGAGGTCATTGTTTAGGGTCCCGCATTACTTTTCTGAAGCGTACTTTCCACATAGACCATACATTGATGATTTTGTTCTAGTCATTGACAATGCGATGAATTGCAGTTTTGCCACTCCTGTTTTCTGTTGCATTTCATGAAAAGAATGACCTTCAGACTTTAGCTGAATAACCCAAATGGGTTCTTCGTGTGTTGACTCCCTTCTCCTGCCACCAGGACCGCTATGCATGACTATGTGTGGAGTGGGAGCCTGGGAATGCGTCGGGGGCTGCGGATGTGAAACTAGCGCGGGTTCGCTCACTTTCTTCACTCGTCTGCAACTTGATAGAAGATGCTCTTCACTAACATATGAGATTAACCACCCCGATCTCAACACCTAGAAGTATCCCAGCACTTACAGTCCATCTTTAGCATCGAGCGCAGAGAAATTCCGTGCACACGTATATATCCCCTTCCAGTAGTTCTTTAGGTTTTCCCAACTTTGACTCTCAGGTTCGCATAATACTTCGGTTCATCCGATGAGTTCCAACATGCGGGTGCATTGTATACAGCATCGCAGTGGATGATGGTAGTGGTGGTTTAGGCATGGTGGAAAGTGGAAGAGCGAATCCAGGAGAGAAGAGAAGCCAGCAGAGGAAAAGTTGAGTGTATAGGCGGTGTGCTATCTGTTCCAAGCCTAAACCAAGTTTTAGATTATTAGGACGGTCAAAAGCTTAACTATCCGGCGGCAAAGGCGGACGGATTAACACTCTTAGAGTTCACCGCACTTGCCCATGTTTTAGATTCGCAATAAGATAATTATCCTTTGCGGTTTCCCCAAGTACACGTTTCTATGTAACCTTCTCACACTCCCCACTGCTTCCCTCTTTCCCCTCTTATCTATCTCTTACACAATTCTTCTCGCTGAGCCCAGTACGATGGTGTTACTTATACTCAGTTTTCCATTCAGGCTCAATCCGGTGTTCCTGCGGCCAGGCGCAACCTCCAGAAGTAGAGAAATCGGATGATAATTCAAGAGTCTCCAAATGCGTTGTTAAACTAGAGCACAAAGACAGCACGAGCCGAGGAATCAACCAAGATATCTCGCTCCGACGGGACGCGCCGTGCCTGCCGGTGCTTTGGACCTATCATATGGCCGCGCGTCCGGCTTTATTTTGCAACGGTAGCACAAAATCCCGCATAGTCGTGGAGCGGAGCTTCCAACAGCCGAGATCCAGCTGTACATAGATATATCTGGTATTCGGCACGGAACGAGTTATCCCGGGGCTTTATCCTGGGGCTTTATCTAGTTGCCACGGGACTCCTTGGGTGATAGCTTATGACCGGCTTTTTCGCCCGAGAGCAGTTGACCGAGGTCATGCTTCGATACGTTCTCTGCACCACATCCTCTCGTCATTCTTGCAAAGAACTGGATGGGGTAACCGGAGGCTTGTGGAGGTAGAAGCAGCCGCGGTAGGTGAGTAGGAGGACCGGGCAGTAGTTGAGCCAGAAGCAGCATTGCACACTAGTAGTCTCGTTCCTAGCCCCACGTGGGAACGAGACTTGCACACTTGCCCCAATGTACAAGGCTGTACTTTGACAACCAGACACAGATCTTCATACCGCCGGGACTTCGCTCCAGGACCCGGGAGATCAAATGTACGACGAGACGAGACGTCCCGAACTCTACTGAAATCTCGTCTCGTGCCCTGGGCGCTGGACATATCCCACGTTGGAATAGTCACTTGATTGCGAGATGACCCTATACCCATGCTGCCACGGAGAGGAGTTAGTAATGAACTACAGCAGGTGATGTACTACAAGCGACCAATGAGAATCCCAAGATAATCACGTTCACAGTGTGTACATCTTCAATCCTTACCAACAGGGAATATTTCTCGAAACTGAAGAAACACAACCGAGAAGCTTCGATGTGGGGTGAGGGAAAGCGTCACCGTTCGAAACTATGGTTTTCTGCCAAGGTAGTGTGGGCTGTTCGGCGATTGAAGTCCCTGCATGGTAAGTGATTTCGAATACACGACGTCATTCCACATTCTTTAGGTATACATATATTAGCTAGTTCAACGTTCTCGACCCGAAGTCTAGGAAAGCCGAGATATAGAATTCCCAGAACTTCTCGAACGAGCGGATTCCAAACTTCTGCTGATTTCCCTGCAATTCTTTGTCCTTGAAGATTTACTCTATTGGCATCCATCCACCGCGATGATCCACGGGCCGTTCCACTGCTAGTCCGCTGACACGCACTTTGTGGCAATTCTTCCTACAGATCCACCGCCGGGGGTGATCTCGGATGCCGCCCTGCTGTTCTGGTGATATTGGGGAACTGTTTCCCAAAAAACGCTTGTTATACGCTTCTGCACATTGTCAGCCAGCCTTTTTCCCCACTACTGCACGGCGTTGGGGGGAATGATCTGTCGTAATACTTTCTGAAGAGGTAGAAGATATTATTGCAGGCAGTGGATAGATTCGTCCGATTTGGTTCTGAGAATCTGTACTTGAGGCTATAGTTCTTTTGGGTTACCAGAGTTGTAATTGCGAGTAGTCTCGGAACCCTGGTATTGCGGACCTAACTAGGAATCCCTCGCGGGCTGAAGAGGGCGATGTCAGGACGACAAAGCTATTTGGGGTAGTAGAGAAGGTGACTCTGTGAGTCCAGAGTGTCTAAGTTGTCTTGCCCGACCTGTTCTGTAATGCGAGCCCGCAAGCCCCTAGGAACGGAAAATAGAAATTAGAAGGTACTTGGAAGGAAGTGGTAAATACCCACTTAAATAGGTGGAAAGGCGGGACTTGGAGTTGAATTGAGGTTATAAGGCAGCACTTCTACGTGTATACGTCACTTAGGCTGCAACATCACGTGATGTGCCAATCGACAATCTGTCCTTCACAAGCTCTCGCCACTTTTCGGCTGTTAACTCACGATACCGCGTTCACTCGTTTCTAGTACTTGTGTTCGACGTTTTGCTTCTAGTTCTCTGACACAATTACCGGCAAGATTTGATATTCTTCAACATGCGACTCGCCGTCTATGGCGCCGTACGTCTCCCTTCCCCCAGGAGCTCTTAAGCTCTGTCTCTAATCCCCACCAATCCACCACAAACACCACCGACTTGGCTGACACCCAACTCTTCAGGCTAGCACTGTCGTCGCGGTCGGAGTGGTATTATCGGCCTTCAATCAGCGCGCCAATTTTTATTCAGCATGCGTCTACCTTGCACAATCGAACGCCTGCTTGATGGTAGCGCCATTCCCGACCACGTTGGATTTGCGCCTGCTAACGTTCGCTCGAAGGTCCTGACAAATGTCTTAATCCTCCTCTCGATTGTTTTTGGTCATGCCCTCCAACTACTATTCTACGGTCCGTTGCGTGCTATGGAGGTTGAGCAGATCTACGAAAAGGCGTGGTATGCGGTCACGGAAACGTGCCTCGCCATGACGATCTTCCGCGACGAATTCGATGTTCGGTTTATTATCATGTTTGGGGTTTTGCTATTCATCAAGTGTTTCAGTTGGATTGGGAGCGGAAGGGTTGAATTTGTGGGTTTCCGAGCTTTTCCGGGGTTGAAAATTGAATCGGCGGGAATGCTAATAGGAAGGCAATTGTAGATGGAACAACAACCTCCGGAACGACCATTGCTATTTCATATTCGCCTTGCCAGTAGTTTGTTGTTATTGTGTGCTACCTGCGGGGCAATGGTATGGCATTCAATCACTGCCGTATTGGAGCGGGGGAAGCCCAATATGATGGTAAGCTCAAATACCGAAAATCTCGCCTTCGCCGGAATAGCTAAATTTATTCCAAGGTTATGTTCGCATTCGAATTTGCTATTCTTCTGATCACCTCGACGGGGATTCTATCGCGGTATATAATCAGCTTAGCGGAGAAGTATATTTTGCACAGGGAAGCTGCCAGAAGAAAGGCCGCGCGAACCGTTGAACGTGCTGCTGCAAGGCAGCGTAGACAAACCCAGAGAGAGGAAAACGAACGACGACGCGCAGCAGGGGACGAGATTGAACCGGTTGAAGATGAGGATGAAGATGAGGATGAGGATGACGAAGAATTGGACGTTGGGGGATGGGAAGAAAAGGGCACCTGGGTGTTTTATTCAGAGCTGTGTACAGGTATGCTTTGCTGATTTTCACACGATATACGAGTGATTTTATATGACGATCCTCCGGTTTCAAGTACTAACCGAACCCTGCAGACTTCCTTAAACTACTCACCTATCTCTCGTTCTTCTCGATTGTGCTCACGTGGTATGGTCTCCCACTTCACATCATAAGAGATGTTTACCTTACACTTCGCTCCTTCATCACTCGTATCCGCGATTTCATTCGATACCGTCGTGCGACAGCACATATGAACTCCCGCTATCCGGATGCTACCGCGGAGGAGGTTGGTGTTGAAGGTGTCTGCATTATTTGTCGCGAGGAAATGCGCCCCTGGTCAGAGGAGGGTGCACCAGGTGCTGGTGGCAGAGCAGCGGGGACCCAAGATCAACGGCACCGACCCAAGAAACTTCCTTGTGGACATGTGTTACATTTTGCCTGCCTACGGAGTTGGCTTGAGCGTCAGCAGCGGTGTCCCACCTGTCGGCGGCCAGTGCTTGATGAAAATACTGGCACAAATACCAATGCACGGAATCCTGCCGGTGTTGCGGCGAATGGGCTGATACCTCAAGGGAATGGGTTGGCGTTTCAAGCACAATGGGGGTTTGGTGGATTGCAGTTTGGCATGGGTGCAGGTGCGATGGGAGATTTGATTGACAGAATGGGCCAGAACCAAGGCAATCCACAACAGCAACCGCAGCAACCACAACAAGGAGACCAACAACCACAGGTCCAACCAGTTGCGCAGTTTCCACAGCCTCCAGTGCCACAACAGCCGCAACCGCAGCAACAGCCACAAGCTCCGGCTATTCCTCAAGCGCAGCCGGATCTGCCGGCGAGGGCCGCAGTTCAGCAACGTATCGATCACACCGTGCAACTGATTCAACACGAGGCGGCAATGTTGCAGCAGCAGCATCGGCATCTGCAGGAACTACAACAACTCCAAGCACAACAAAACTTATTGAACACCGCAACCCCCCTTTCCCCTCCAGCCGCCCCTGCTGTACCTGCAGCTGGCCCTAGCACTAACCCTACAACCGCGAACGCGCAAGCTGCTCCTGGTGTACCCAATCCGTTTGCACCCCCTCGCTTCCCTGTCACTGGGTCCCTTCTCTCGCCACCTTTAGCAGCCCCTTCAACGCCTGGTCTACCCCAAGGACTCACACTTCCTGCTGGCTGGTCGGTCATTCCACTCACCGTCTTCGGAATGGATGGGTCGAATGCAGCAGCTACACGGATACCTTCCCTCAGGAACTCAACTGTTCTTGCAGCTCGCCGGGGGCAGAGAACATACCAAGAGAATCTGCGAAATTACCATGCATTACGAACCCCCACTGAGCGCTCATTCCGAGACGTAGAGCTCGGTGGTCTCTCCGGTAGTCTAGGTGTCGATCGGACCTTCAGCACACCCGCAAGTAGTACATCGAGGACAATAGGATTGGCCGACACATCCAGGCTGACTCTAGAACAAATTACCACTCTCAAACCAGTAGAGGCAGAAAGCATCACAGCATTATCGCTCTATTTGGCTCGACACTACAGTGAAGGTCGGCTAGAACATGTCAGCACAATCCTCCTTGGCTTGCCTGAAGAGATCCGAAAAGAGATATTAATCGGTTGGCCAAGTTCACGAGAGATACAGCAAATCAGGGATAATATCACCATGATGGAACAGAATGGTGATACCGTCACCAATTCTGCGCGAGAATCCGCAATCAGAGACATCGGATTATTACTACTTGAACTCGGCCGGGCAGATATGTTGAGAGTCCTCCTCGGCTTACCAACTACCTTCCGTAATAGCATTATAGACCGTACCGATGCGCCAGATTCACTCCGCCTCGACGTTGAGCACCTTCGTGAATCCCTATCACACCCGGCACAGCTTGTCCCCGAGATGCCAGAGATTCCTACACTTGCGGATGACGTAACGGAAGCCGAGGTTTCTCGGACAGATGCAGAGACGCGGGAGGTGCTGGTACAGAGGATTGATGCGCTCAATAACGCAGCGAGACGGATGAGGGAGGCGGCTCAAAGCCTCGAGGCAACGGCTAATAACTCGCCGTTTTCGGTGCCGACGCCAAGATCGTTTGCGAATGGTGAGGACAGGCTGAATCTCTTTGGGGAAAGGAGTATGTTCCCGCTAAACGCACAGGAGAGGACTCTGAGGAGCCTGGAGTCGGAGCTGGTAGAGAGGGAGAGAGAATTCAATGCTAGGGGGGTGGTGGAAGGGCTGTTGAACGGGGGACAAAACCAACAGACGGAGAAACCAGAACCAGAACTACAGCCGGAACTGGAGGGTTCTTCATCCTCATCCTCTACTGCACCACCCTCGACTGCAGAAAAAGGCAAAGGTGTTGATCGAGGTTCGGAGTAATGAAGACGGACTTCTGGTTCTTTCTTATGACTTCTGTGGCGGCTTATATTTGCTGTTTTTTTGTGTTTGTGTCCTTGCATGGTGCTGGGTGTTGGAAATATCTTTTTACTGTTTCAGTACCCCTTGTTCTCTTGATGTCGGATCCCAAAGCGTGGTTCACGATGATGCTGCTGCTGGTAGTACGGTAAAAACACCTGGCCCCTGATGGAAATTTTGTATATTAGACAGTTTTGTGAGCAATATCATCAGTGTGATGCCTTGCTGTTGATGTGCCCACATTTTCTATACTCGATGCTAGGGGGCTCTTTTGTTACAGCTGAAACATCTAGATTATTTCTCATCTCATTCGCCGAAAAACGGGCAATTCCGAGTCTCCAACATCATTACATACTGTCTGGTATCTGTCTTCACCGAGCAAGCAGTGATGCCTTCCCCGATACTCTAATGAGTGTCGATGCTCTACAGCAAGGTTCCAGGCCGTCCTGTTATTTTGTAGTTAAGTGAAGGCTTATAGAATCCGTACACTTCATAAGATTACTGTGACTGAGGCAAAAAACTCCCATCAGCCCTTATCAAAAAGAACGTCAAGAACAGGACTCGAACCTGCGCGGGCGAACCCATGTGATTTCAAATACATTCGAGTCACACTCCTTAACCACTCGGACATCTTGACTGTTATTATAAAATAAGGCTATTAAACAATATGAGCCATAAACAATTCACTGTGCTGCTGTTGCAAACCCAGTTCTTGAGTGGGGAGGGCCTCACCTCATGAGAAGACAGTAGAGACCGCCCATAGAGAACACGCAACGATATGATCTCACATCTACTGGCACCGACCCAGAGTGCATGAAAGGCGCTATCAAGACAGATATACCTCGATATAAGAGGGTATGTGCATACACACAGGCTTAGTTGGTGAGCCAGTTGGCGCGCTTGTGTTTCTCAACAAATGACTATACCTTCTCAATTAGTGCCATCGCGCTTATTGCATTGTGGATTCCGCCGGTATTGCTCTGCTCTGCTCATCTCATCCAGCAAACATTTGTTGTCAATGGGGAGGCGGTTCGGTTTCGGGCGCTTCCGCATGCTTCATTTGGGGGGAATCTGTCCAAAACTTGAAAAAAAAGGATTTTCCACACAATGATGAAGTTTGCTGATGTTGGTGGCCACCGAGGTCATGCGCATGATAGTAGTAGTTATCATGGGCTTACTGGCGCACGCGTCTATAATGCGTATATATAAGGGCCCAGCATAGGGGAACGCAGCGCTTATCGTCCACGTACGCCCCCCATTAGAAGGGCGAAATATCAATTGCAAAATTTTCTCTGAATTGAAATGGTATGTAGATGCGTTCCATCAAGCATTCCCAGTAGTGGTTGGTTGTCCTGATAGGAAATGATATAGGACCGGCCACTACTTTTGGTGATGCACTGTTAATCACTCGGCATTGTTGGGACACGAGACAGCCCTCTTAAGTTCCATTGGATACTTCAACTGCACAAGGACTGCTGATGAGAGACTGCTTGAAGGGATATAAAAGATAACATAAACCCGCGAGTAACACGAGCGGCAAAATCCGCCCAACCGCGCGCAGCCGGTGTGACGTTTTCGAGCTAGGTCGTTCCCACCAACATCATTGTTGAAGAGGTTACATTTGCTTCAGCCCCTATAACGCTCGGGCCGTCTTTTTTCTGTGATACTCATATTTGCTTCTTCTTCTTGTATTGTACCCGGTGAAGCCGTAGTTTCCTTCTCCTTGCTTCCGGGCGCTCTAGGATCCACCACCACCACCTTCACAAAAAATTTCATTAAAAACCCACTCAAAGACGCGAACACAACACGCTCTTCCCGTCTTCTACCTGTAACTACCAATATGCCACCCAAAAAGCGCGCTCGCACCCCGTCGCCAGGCACTAGCACCCCCAAAAAAACCCGCGGCGGCGCTATCAACACCTCCGGCCCTTGGACCCAAGCCGAAGACGACACGATCTTGCGTCTCCGAAACTCCGTTCCCGCTACTAGCTGGGCCGACATCACCGCGGCCGTGAACAAACTCCCACCCGGTCGTAGGACAACGGCGGCTGTAAAAATGCACTACCAACAAGTACTAAAATACGACGATCAGTCCTCTGGAGAACCTCTTAACGGCAAGGAAAAGGAGCTGTTGGACAGAGCGGTCAAAGATGTGGAATCAATGAATGATAAGTGGTGGTTTGTTGCTGCGCGGTATGCAGAGCTGCGGAAGGGAAAGTGGGAGGGCGAGTCAAGAGAGTTGGGAAAGGTTGGTTGTAAACGGTGGTGGAATACTGTTAAGGATAAGGAGACAGAGGGGAAGGGAGAAAAGAAAGAGGGAAGGAGTAGGAATACGACAGAGGCGGCGGGCGATGATGAAGAGGAGCCTGCTGTCAAGGGGGAGGTGTAGGTGAATTTTTATGGTGCGTTTTTTGGTGGACATAGAGATGTCGGTTTATTCAATATTGTATTAACATCACATACAAAGTATCCTGCCTTTGCTATGTATTTGTGGTCACCGGTGCAGGAGTTGGCGAGTATAATTCATCTTTTCAGCAAGATCTGTCAGCAATTGGCGGTTCCTCCAACACCATAAATTGCAACTCGGTCGCTGCTGGTATGGAATCGGACGACAAACCAGCACTCGGCCTTGGGACACTCGGCTTCAATCTATGAAAAACGATACTCCCATCGAGTAGACAAATTCCGTTCGTGACGAAACAATCGACAGTAGCATGAATCAAATTGGCTTCATCTCTACCCGTGCCCAGCCGCAGGAGGCTGGGCACGAAACAACACCCAGCCAACCCTTGGTCTATCATACAATTTCGCCCTACTCGGGCGACCCCCTAACTTCCCGCATTTGCTTCCACCTCCGCAGATGGAGGCGCTCCATACCTCTCTCGCATAGCCCGATACTTCTTGACATAGTATAACATTTCGATTTCCTTCTTCACAAACTCGGCTTGCTTTATGCCGTCTCGGATCCGGTCTTCATCGTGAAGGTGCGCTTTCGACATGAATGCTTTATGCAACCGAGGCTTGAAGTATTGGTACCCGAGCGGATAATCGCGACCCAGGTAGAGCTATGCGGGGTATTAGCGAGAGGAGGTGAGAGGGATGGGGAGTGCTGACGAGGTCTTTATAAATGCGTTTGACTTGAGTTTGGAGAGGGGTTGCCATTGTGAGTTGTTGCGGATGTGAGGAAGGTAGTGGTGAGCTCAGGTGAAGTGAAGTTAATGTGCGGAATGACATCACGATCACATGCGGCCAAGACGCGCAGTTGGTGGAGCATTAATCTTAAAAACTCTAGTATTTACATGCAATTACTGCCATCCACATATCGCCATTACTACATTAAACGTCAATCTTCGACATCCCCGGTTAGTTCGAGATTGGCTTCGGAGTATCAAAGCCAAAGAAACGGATTATGAGGCAGGACCTCAAGCAGCAGAATTTGAGGGAGCCTTTCCTTGCACGACCAGAGGCTTCTCTTTAGAGAGATGTGCTATGCTCTCATCGCTGAGATGCAGAGTATCTTTCAGAACTTGCGGTGGGGTCAAACCCAGCCTAAACCATATTAACAACTGCGGAAGACAATTGGATTTAATACATACCATTGGCCTGCAGAGATGTCTGTGAACTTCTTTTGCTTGAGTACCTCCAGAAAGATGAGATCTTCTGTCCCGATGTTTTCTACATAGTGGCTGCACGACTTAGGTACATAGCCTACGTCGCCAGGGTTGAAGTTGAAAGTTCTGGCGCTGGAGGGAGCGACATATACAGACATTCGCGCCTTTCCTTGGATGAAATATGACCACTCGTCGCTGCTTGGGTGCCAATGAACTTCTCGAATAGCACCTGGCTTAACCGTTACCAATGCAGTGCTGAAATCTGAGGCTATCTAGAGTACCCGAGTTAGTTTGTTGAACGAGTTTCGAATTTAAGACTGTTAGGAGCAGTACCGGAAACGTGTTAGTATCCAAAATTTTGACACTCCCGCCGTCCACCTGCAATGGCTCTTGCTGACTCCAATGGTACGAATATGAGAACTCAGTCGGGATCGGACCCGCAGCTCCGGTGATATTTTGCTCGGCGAGATTCTTTGGTGGTTCGGTGCCGTTGAAGATGAAGAGCTCTCCGTCCGGAAGATCGTTAAAGGATTGAGGAGGGAGATCGAGTTCTTTGGACCAAACTTCGGTTGGAGTACGGGCGAACATTTCGGATACGAGAAACGTCTCGAATGTTAAAGTCAGCGAGTTTGGCAATCATACAAGCATGGAAGACGCAGGAACTACCTCATCTTCAGAAAAATCTCCGTCATCAAAAACCAGCAGAAATTCGGTGCCATTCTCTAGACCTTGGATATAGTGAGGAACACCCGGAGGAAAGAACCAGACGTCTGAAGATCTATCAGTCACTGCTTCGCATATGCGAGATTTTGATGGGGCAAGAATACTGACCTCCTTCAGTCACGTCATCATAAAACGTCTGTTGTTCTTCATTAACAGCCCCGATACGAGCGCTACCTTTGATGACATATGCCCACTCTCCCGAAGTATGCCCTACATCACCATCAGCTTCAGTATACCAGGTCCTTGTCGCCGGTATTTACAATGCAACTCTCTATAGGCACCTGGGCCCAGTCTCATATCGACGCCAGCAAATTGTGTGGCAGCAGGCATAACGCCTAAGTTTTGCTGCCTACTCCACCCGGCATTATTCAGCCCTAGCTTCACATGGCTCAAATCCATCGGCCAATTCAACTGCGGAACATCTCCATGGTCACTCTGAGGTGGCGCCAATATATCCGGATGTGTTTTATCAATCTCTGGCTGCTTTGGACCGGGATCGCTACTGCCCTTGTTGCCGCGAATTGGTTGAGGTGTTGGAACATTGCTAAAATCGAAAGGTGCACCGATCTTGTCATCTTTTTGTCCTGGTGCAAAGACGATTTCATTTTCTGGAATCATCGTGTCTTCTTTGGAAAAAGGGAGGTTTGGGTCATATCCTACAAGACCCGTGGGTCCGAGCAAAGAGCCACTGGATGTAAAGGTACGCGTAGGAGTTGGTTGGATCACGATTGCGGGGGCTGCTGCGGCGCCCGCAGCTAGGGCGACGATGAGGAGGGGGAATGAATGCATGACGAGATATTGAGAGGATAAAGGAAGGAGAATGGGAGTTTATATTCATCTAGTCAGGCACAGCTGGTTTGATTTCTGTCTAGCGGAAGCATATTGAACCCGACTTGTCCCCAACCACCCTAGTTGTTGAGGTCTTTACTGGGGATGGTTACGATTCCCGTAGTAGTCCTAAACAGCGTAATAGTCCCCCCGACGGTATGTCCTTCATTGACCATATTGAGTATCATAGAAGAGAACAAGGAAGTTCAAACACAGCGCACAGAATAAGATAAATCACCCACCTTCGCAATGCGGGGAATCAGCGGAACAGCAATCCTTGGTATATATGTACAAAATGACGTTGAACTGTCGTCCCAGGTCTCTGGTTCACCCGACAAATACCGACTGCCGCTCATGCATAAAAGTAATATCGATTACAACAGTCCCCATACAGAAGGCTGATACTGGAGATTCAAAACTAGACCGAAATATCCTTGTTTCCCGGCCTGCAGGCTTGCATCTGGGAAGAAGGATGTGGTGCCACGGCATATGTCGTTGTCTCGCACTCGTCCGATCACTCACTCAGACTCCACAGAGATCTGGTTTGATGCAGGGCACAGAACCTAAAAGCGCATACTTAGGTAACACAATTCACTTTGTAAAGCTTATATGAAGGGATCGGATTGGCCTGCCCACCTAGTTACAGTTTCTTGGAATACGTGGTACTGCATAGGCCGCTTAGACCTTACCTTATGTTCGAGTATGTAGTCAGTCTCCAGAGCGTTCGGCTGAAATTTAAGGCATCCGTCCGACAAGCTTCAACCTTTGACGGGATTTTGGTTCCATCTGTGAGGAGGAGTCTAATTGGCCAAGTGAACCTTACGGCCTTCCCGTTTCCCAACAGTGCATAGAGAAATAGATGACAACATCGAACATCAAACGTGCACAGCCACTGAATTTTGATGCCACTAGATGGTCGATATTGCATGACTCCAGGTACTATACACATGGTATATCATCAACCGTTGGCCAGGGTCTTTGTGGAAGAATTCAATGTTTGTGTTAAAACGTATGGTGATATAGAGGTTTAAGCGACAATTTATTAGGCAGAATTACTGGTATAAGTTTGAGTACAGATTGTAAGGGTCACGCATATAGAATGAATCAGGGAACCAAGGGGTATTATCGAACGGATATCACGGGCGGAAGTGTCTCCAAGGTATTGAAGACACCTGCTATACAGGTTTCCGACATATACCCGCCCTGAAGCACTGAAACATAAGCTTTGGATATGGTGACATGATTGATATGTATGCAGGTTTTGAGTAGCATGACTGCACATGCGCGAGGCACTCAACACGGTGGCCAAAAGTATGCGTGCTGTGCAACCATGCCTGACACCTACTTTCGAAACTATTTCTCTTGCTCAACTACTTAGTAAATAAACACAACCACTATCACCTTCCCACAAGTCAAAGTACTTGGAAATTTGTTGCTAATTATGAGCTAGACTTGTGCTCAATCTTACCCACAATGCAGCTACAATTGCAGTCAAAAAAGACAAGCCAAAAAACATTGCACAAAATGATCTTGGTTGGACAATAAAGAGCTGATTTTTTTCCTGCAGTATCAGGCTCAAATTCGATTGAATTGTTAAATACTGCTAAAGTGAACATTTCTGTATCATTTATCGATCAGATACTGTCCCGGCAATTGCGGATGAAACACTTTTTTTTGCTGACCGGTAATTTTTGAGATACGCTCCTTGTCTGACTGATAATTGTTTGGATACAGTGCCGTCTGACAGATAGATACTTAGATAGCCAGCCTCAGTAAGGCTGTCCTGCATGGGCAGTAAGGCACATGGAAGTACCTTCAAAATCTGACCTGATTTTCTCTAGATACAGGCCCATCCGAGAGATCTCGCTGTAGAAACAAACCCATTCTGACACTGACCATTGTATTTAATAATGAGATACAAACACCCCGCCTGACAGCTGACGTTTCATCTGCAATTGCCGAGACAGTAGGTAGGTGGGAGTGCGTTCGCAAACCAGCATCTGCCTCTGGGAGTAAGCACAAACCTTCGTTTGTATTCAAAGTAGCAAAAATCCTGAACCATTACGCCATCTGACGCTGCTGTTTCAGTCACTGCCTAGAGAGAACGAGAGTTTCCCCGTCTGCTCATTCACAACTCATGATCTTAACCCAGCTTAGGGAATTCCTCAAAGCTTTCCTGTCTCAGAGCAGCCCTATCCTGTTTTCCTAGGGAGACTTGAGATGAGGAAAGCGGGGAAATGTTCTGGCCATGGACCATTGAGCGATTTGTCTCATTCAAGGCAATATCGCGGGCATTGTCGCCAGAAGTCTAATACAACCGCCAGTGGATCGGGAAGGTCAAGGGTATATTGACGAGACCAGCATATTCTGCGGTGAACACTCCGGGTGTCGATCGCCATCTGTTATCTAAGCTTAAGTTATCTCCGCTTCCCGTGTTTTGCTTTACTCTAGGTAGAGAACAAGTACTAAAACTTCTGAGTGCTGAGACTTGCCTGATTGATTGTAGAACCAACAGTTAGAGTAGATACCAGTCACTGGCATGTTTTGGTACATATCACGAGTAGATACAAGTTTTTCATACCTGAACGGGTGGGACCTCCCATCTATGTACGTCGCTCCCCCTAGCCCACGTAGGGGAGGAGCGGACGGCCCGCCTGCTCGTTTTTACTAGGTTCAGTCGCGCGCTAAATGTGGCCTCGTCATCCCCTCGCTGCGACCCCGCCAAACGATCTCGCAGCTAGGATCCTTGGGGTGGAAGACATCACATATGCCGGAGTGATCGTCCGACGGCCTCATAGTGACTGAGTGCAATCCTTAGTTCGGTCAACACATCTTTTCTTCGAACTGTTTGATCTGTCCCTCTACCCCACTGCACCGTTGCAGTCATCGATCCATTTAAACAATGGCTTCGGAGAAACGGAAGCTTCTGATGATTCAGAGCTGAATATTGAAGCGAATCCGCTTGCGCGAGCCACTGGTTCCCATGGTGGCTTACACAGGTTGGTGCTGCGCCTTGTTTACCTTATTATTCTGTCTTTGCTGTATCTGCTGCTGAGAACTCCAATAGGTACGCTTAATGTTGATGACAAAACGGATCTGTTGGTTGATGCTTCAAGAGGAAGCTTTGTGTTCTCGTGAAGGTCTTCGTAGTTTTCACTAGAACCCAGTGATTGTAAGCAGCCAGTCCAGCCATGAACTAACCTGTAGATCCACAGAAGGGTCAGGTGAAGTCTATCTCAGCGAGTGCTGCACTTGGCATGGACTTCCCTTGGAAAATCTGTCAAAATCCTGGGTCAGCCCGCAGCTATCTGGCAGCCCAGTTTCATACCTGCATATCTGCAGAAGCCTGTATTTGTATCCTGTGGCCTCCAAATATTTTAGTGCCCGGGGGTCGCCTGAATCTCGAGATTGGCACCATAAAGAGGGGAATTTGACGGAGTACCGAAGATGATCGGAGGCGTAAATTTTTGCACTTTAGCTAGCACCATGTCTTAATTGTTGGATGTGGCGAATGAATGACTCGCATGAACTCTAAGTTCTATTCGGACTGGATATTTGTATATGTTCCGACCGCTACACGACCTTTGCAGGTACGGGAACTGGATAACTCAGTTCGCGATCTTCAGGCTATTCTCGAACCCCACAGACAATATACGAATTCAGAGGATAATCTGCGAACCCAGAGGACAATATGTAATCTTGCTAAAAGCTTTATACCCAGTGGAGTTCAGGGAGGTCGACTGCATGCGGACACAATTGCAGCCTGGATAGCCATGGTATAATCGGATAGATTCCTTTTTTGTGGAACAAGAATACAGTACAAATAGAGCATAAGCGGATATATTACTCTATTGAGGAACAAGAATACAGTAAAGTACTGCCTTGCCGATACTGGTATGTCAATATGGGCCATTGAAGTAGATAGAACATTTGAGTTTGTATAAAATAACCAGTTTGTGAGCCCTTCTTGCAGTTTGCGAACTGGCGGATTCGCTTATTGGTCGGAACATATATACCGTTCAGAACTCGGTTCCTCGATCTGTGGACTCCCTGGGTCAGAATCTCACGGCCACCTTGGTGCAGACTGAACACAGGTAAGAGGTGCACTAGGCCGAACTGGCCGCTCCTCCCACTGCTGGAACCGATCTCCAGACACATGGTTGGAAAGATACGGCTTTCAACGTGTAGAAGGCCATCTGGTATTTGGTTTTCCTATATTAGTGTTAGGCCTATTATCATATCAAGAGGAGGAAGGGTACGTAACTATACTCCAAGCCAGTTCACATCTATCATCTTGGGTAGAATTATCAGGCTAGTATCGCTGTTCCTAGTAACGGTGAAACCTCGTGCTCAAAGATCGTCCTTCAAACTTGCAAACCATGCTGATGTCGGCGTGTTGGCAATAACAGTCTTTTCTTTCGAGAAGCAGGCTAGTTTGCTGCTTGAAGTTAGTCGTTGTCGAGACTTTGAGACATCGAGGAATTAAGGCGTTCGTTTAATAGGGATAGGTAACCAGGACAAAAAGCCCAGCAAGCTGATGTACACAGGTGCAGCAGGAAGTGGGAGAGAGGGGGAAGGGGGTGGAGCTATACCAAGCCGTGGTTCCCAAACAGATGAATAAATTTGTCGACGCAGTCACCGCTGGACAAGCACTTCTTGAGGGAGTTGAGGGCCTCTTGCATCTCAGTCCGGGCGAATATCGGAGGGGTGTGTTGCGGAGGGGGTTAGTTGGAAACTGGAAGATGGGAGTTGAGAGCTGAACGTTTCTTTGCCGTCGGATCGGAGTGGGCTCTTGAAGCGGTCTTTGGCTATGACTTACTAGCACAGGAGGTGACATCACTGCCTTCAACAGCAACTGGACTTACTATAGGCAATCATCTCGTTATCATCATCATCGCTGTCGGAGTCCGTCTCTTGCTCGTTCGCGTATCTCACTCCATCCCGGCAGTAATCGACTTCATACTCCCAGTTGCGCTCAATTGCTTGCTCTAAGGCACACTCTGATCTGTGCTTCCAGTTCTCACCGACTCCCAGCCGCGCGTGACGCCGTGCTCCTGTGTAGCATTAACTCGGTGCTCCCAGCTGCGATCGACTCCGAGCTGCCTACACCCAGTTCCAGTCGAATCTATACCCCCAATTCCGGTTCGACCACGTAAGAGGATCACTACTTCCGCAGCCGTCACCTCCACGGCCGCCACCATTACAATACCCATCATTCTTGCTACCACCCTACTTCCAATCCCTCAATCCACCAAAGATCTAATCCCGGATATTCCTCCACGCTCCGCTGACTTGGTCTCTCTATTCTGAAGGCGCCCACTGCATCCACTTTGTTTGTTTGTTTGTAATCATATTGCATTCGGCCGCTGGCGGCCATGGCATATATCCCATACACATTTCCTCCCCGCTTCTTCCGTAACATAAAGAAACAAAAGCAAAGTCGCGAGTCCTCTCCCCCCAAAAACAAACAAAACCACCAAAAAACAACATCAACTTTTACACCCCCCCATCACTCGACTCCTCGTGATCTGAGTTCTCCGCCTCTTCCACCACTCCACTAATTCTGCCAACATCTGTCAAATAAAGAAAATCCAACAGTGCGTGCGAACATTTTTCCTCCGCAAAAACAAGAGACATCGGCAAACTAATCTTCGGCTTTTTCAGCACTTTTTCAGCACCCTCATACCCCTCTTCCCCCTCTTGCCCGTCAACCCAAAGTCACTTCTGCTCTCGTTTCCATCTTTTACACCACTTAAAAAGGTGGTCTCTTGTCTGATATTCGTGCCCACACCACCAGCACTTCATATCTCTTCTTTTTCCGATGTGCATTAAGTATTTCCCCATAAGAGCATGCCCTGTCTTAAGTTGATAAAACCTCGCCGCAATCGATTTCTGGGATTTCATCACTGCACTGTTACCCCCCCTCTTCACCAAATCATACCGGTAACTGTGCTTTGATTTCTTTCCCATTTCTTTTATCTCTTTCTTACTTTCTTCCCATTTCGTTTCTGTTAATCGTCGACCGATATGAGCAAACGATATATAATTCAAGTGAGGTAGCGGGTTTTGCGTTTCCGTATAACTTCCGCAATGTTTATATGCCGCCTTTGTCGCTTGTAGGTCCGCTTCTTCGTTGCCTTTGATTCCCTTATGGGCAGGTACCCACTGGTACTCCACCCGGATATTTTTCTTAAGCAACTCGCTTTCCCAATTCATCGTTTGTAAGGCCAGTACTTGTCCTGGTCCCGGTTCGTCCGATTGTATTCTTCGTAAAGTCGCTTGGGAGTCCGTAAAAATCATCACTCTCCTCACTTCTTTTCTTCCGCGAATCTCATCCGCAATTTTAACTGCTTCCGACATCGCGTACATTTCTGCATCAAACGCTTCCTTCTGTCGGCCTAGGTGTACCCTCCTCTTATTCCATCTTTCCTCTTTCCATACCACTGCACACCCTACCCACTCATCTTCTTTCCTCGATCCATCAGTCCAAAGAACCAGGCCATCTCTTTCTCTTTTCGCCTCTTCCAACGCCTGTTCCTCATCCTGAATTATCACTTCGCCTTTCAGCCTCCTTTTAATTTCTGGTAATGTGGTCCCCTCATATCTTCTCTTCTCCAAGGGGTAATTCTCTGGGATCAACTCATCAATCCCCTCCACCCTTCTAACCACATTTCCTTCCATCTCTATCATTCTCCCTCCGCCTGAAGCATTGGGCATCATCATTTGCCTCATCTTGTAACGCCTAACCCGGTTATCAAGAATCGCATTTGCCGGTCTAAGCCCAGCATCATTCATCAACGCTCCTTGAGGTGTTGTCCTGAAGCATCCGGTTACCCTTCTGCCTTGCTCGTTTAAAATTCTTTGCACCTCCTGAGCCTTGCCTCTCTGTTTCTTCCACCACAACTCAGCGCCGTATAAAGCAACGGCCTGTACTGCGGCAATTTGAATTCGTTGGCATCCTTCCGGGCTTAATCCTTTCTTTGTCATCAAGGATCGTACCCTACTTTGCGCCCTTCTTGCTTTCGCAAAAATCTTTTTCGTATGGTCGTTCAGAGTAAGCATGCTATCCAGCCATACCCCCAACCACCTTGTCGCTTCTTTATTGTATGAAACCTCATGACTTCCGACCCTTATCTTGGCCTTCATCTTCGGTTCCTTATTGCTTCTCTTTCGAGTAAACAAAATCGCTTCGGTTTTTTCAATGTCAAACTGACAGGCGTTTTCCTTCGCCCAAATCTGTGCTTCTTTGGCGCATCCCTCTAATCGTTGTGTGCATTCCCCCACATCTTCACCTTCTACCACCCATGCCACATCATCGACAAAAGATATACCCTCACTTCCGCACTCTTTCTCTTTTTCTTCCACTCTGCCTGTTAGGGGTTCTCTCCTAGCAGTGTAGTGGTTCGGTAAAACCTCACGGTTATCACCATGCGGTGTGCCCTTTAGCAGGGGCATGCTAATCACGTCTCGTTTGAGCAAGCACGAAGGCTTGGCGGATTCATTGAAAGCAAAGTGCTGCGGCAGCTGATTTGATGACGCAACACTTCCGCCAGATCGAAAGGACTCAGTCCTGCCGAGCGAGTGTTCTCAACCAGATTCATTCTCAGATACTATGTGGTTGTAGATGTTACACGGCAGCCGTACTAGTAAAGGGCTCTCTGGTTTCTCTTAGTTGAAGATGCAGCGCACGTCCGGGTTAATGAACACCTAAGCACTTATGGCTGAGGGATTATGGCGTTGGTGATAAGCCAAAAGCGGACATCTGGCATTGAGTTGAGGAGTTGGTTCTGCAATGTTTAATCAGTGGCATTGGCCTTTTGATTAACGCGCATACAATCTACGTTGGCATAGCATGTGGTAAGACTATGAAGCAATTAAATATCGTGGATATTAATTGTGTAATCGACATGTCTTCCTGTTACAGGGAGCAGACGTTCCAACTACCGATCGCCAACGAAATGCAGATGTCAAAGTTATGGTCTGATTAATGAACCAAATGATACGTGTCTTCTGTGGGGATGCGCGAGCACATCCGTTAGGCGCCAACAAATAAGTCGCAAGGATATCTACCGGGCATCGCCAATAAGTCCCACAGATAAGTGGCTATCATTGAGGGATTTAATCATAGTGATGTGTCAAGGATTTGGGCCGAAGGTAGTAGGGCACAAGCTATAAAGAGATCACATTGTTCCGGCAATGAAGAGGATAAGCTCGAACAGCTAGAGAAGAACGATACCTACCAGCGGAGAAATATCCTTATTTATCATTGCGTTTTTAAGATACCTATACCTATTATATCTATACCTAGAATCTATTAGCTTTGTGTAGCGGCAGCCCCGCACCATTGTTATCCCAAATAACTTATGACGATAACCTTCGAGAACGACGACGACGTTATAATATACGCCCTCGAGAAGTCTATTGCATACGCCAGAAGAACTCAGCAGATCTTCGTGGCCCAGTGCGTTTGGTGGTTAGCTTCTATTTTAGGATTGGAGCAAGGATTGATTGCACATATCGATATCCTCCAAAGAGAAGATTCAAGGATACGTGCTAAATTGTCTCCGGCTTTATTTAAGGACTTTAGGACCGATTTCAATTAGTGTGAGAAGTCATTTGCCCCTACACCCCGGGTCGTTCAAGAAAATCTAAGACCTTATACCGGAACCGATAATATACATCCAGATAGGATTCAGCAAGTTGGGAAAGAGACTCCCGACCCAGAAGAGGAGTACGATTCCGAGCCGCACCAGCGGTCCCGTGTTCTTAAGAAGGCAGAAGAGTTCTTATCGATATCCAGGAAGGATAGGAAGGCATTCAGTAAGAAGAAGGCGAAGGATCAGTTATCACGGACGCGATCAGGGAAGATTATCGCTAAACCATTAAGCAATAAGCAAAGAAAAAATCTGCAGTTGGTTCCTAAGGATACGATAGTAGAATACGTTGCAAATAGGAAATAGGATCTATGGCCGTGAACCTAGGTACTTACTCAGTATCGGCGGATACTTAGTAGAGTTACTTAGGGTATACACCCCCGTAATACTGCCGAACAACCCCGAAAGGTATATAACAAAAAGAACCGGCGACACTGGCGACCCCTGCGGAACTCCCGTTTCCACATCCATACTGTCTCCTTCCTTTCCATCCATCGACATAATCACTTTCCTTTCTTCCATAAAGCTCTCCACCCACCTCACCAGGTCGGCTTCAAACCCCATTTCTTCCATCCTTTTTATCAAGTTCCCCTTCGCCACGTGTGGGAAGGCTCCCTTAACATCCATCAACAGCACCGCCGCGGTATTCCCCCTACCCCACGCTTCTTCAACTTTCTTCATCAACCTTCCAACCGCGTCTATTGCTGACCTTCTCTTTCTGCATCCAAACTGCCCGTCATGAAGTAACTGCTTTCGCTCACACTCCTCTGCTATTGCGTTTGCTGCTACCTTCTCAACCACTTTTCCCAGACAATTTAACAACGTAATCACCCTGTATGCTTTGGCGACTCCGTAATCTGGCTTATTCGGCTTCGGTATAACCACTCCCTTCGCTTCCTTCCAAACTCGTGGGTGTATTCCTAACCTAAAAGACACTTTGACAACTGCAATTATTCTCGGAGCATCCCACTTCCACAATAACCTGATTGCCTTAAACCCCGATCTATCCGGACCGGGGGCCTTCTTAACTGATTGATCGAACAAAGCCAATCGGATGTCCTCATCAGTAATTTTCTTCCACATTTCTCCTCCCTCTTCTTGGGCCTTTCTCTCAACACCCTTCAAAGGCTTCGGAAATGCTTCTTCTTTGATCAACTCTGCCTTATCTTCCCAGGATTCCGCCACATCAGCAAAATGTAAAATGGTTCAGATGTCATAACTCAATGACTCAGCTATTCCGAACAGCCACACCGATCCTTCCAGAAGCTCCCAGACGCTCCCGAACAGGCTGAATGCAAAACGATGTGCTTCTGAGGGACTCTGAGAGTACTTCAGG